>Ga0209834_10000046_pt1 | contig 64228 bp, 65 predicted proteins | sample Mar14236cmmetaG_FD_184134 | JGI IMG/M metagenome (GOLD analysis project Ga0209834, IMG submission 184134) | Marine hydrothermal vent microbial communities from Guaymas Basin, Gulf of California to study Microbial Dark Matter (Phase II) - Marker... ... | reverse complement strand
TCTTCAAATTCCACATTATTTCTAATTAAAAATTTCCTATCATTTTCGTTCAACCTATTCTGATCACTTACAAAAACACTTTCTCCTTTTTTCAGGAGATATTTTAAAATTTCTTTGTTACTTATACCCAAACCTAATAATGTATATTTCAACTTTATCACTCCTAAATTTATTTTAGCATAACTACAAATTTTTGCGTTTCTTCTATACAAACATTTGCTAAATATCTTCTTCTTTCTCTTTTATTCTTTATTTTGTTATCTATCTTTATTAACCCAAAATTAGCATACATTGGTTTTAACTCTTTGGCTGTTGTCACATATTTCATGAGAGCCCCTATCATGGTGTTTTCAGGAAATTTAATTAATTCTCTTCCTTTCAATAATCTTTCTATATTCAATCCTACATATATCCCACTTGCAGCTGATTCAAGGTATCCTTCTACACCTATAATTTGCCCGGCAAAAAATAAATTTTTGTATTTTCTATGTCTTAAAAATTCATCTAATATTTTTGGGGTATTGATATAAGTATTTCTATGCATTACACCATATCTCAATATTTCTGCATTCTCAAGTCCTGGTATTAACCTGATAATCCTTTCTTGCTCTTTCCATTTCAATCTCGTTTGAAATCCCACTAAATTATACATACTTCCTTCTTTATCCTCTTTCCTTAACTGAACAACTGCATATGGCATTTTCCCCGTTCTCGGATCAATAAAACCTACTGGTCTAAGCGGCCCAAAGGCAAGCGACTTTTCACCGCTTCTTGCAATTTCTTCCATTGGCTGACAACGTTCAAATAAAAGCTTTTTATCAAAGTCTTTCATTTCTATCTTTTCTGCGTTTATAAGTTCATAATAAAACCTCTCATATTCCTCTTTTGTCATAGGACAATTTATATAATCACCTTCACCTTCTTCACCATACCTATTCCCGGGAAAACAAATCTCAAAATTTATACTTTCACCAGATATTATAGGCGCCACTGCATCAAAAAAATTAAGAAATCCATCGGTTATTTCAGCTAACCATCTGGCGAAATCCCCTTCTGTAGTTGGACCTGTCGCCACTACCCAGATTTCATCATTATTCAAATCTATTGATTTTACTTCTTCATTTACAATCTCCACATTAGGAAGTGATTGAATTTTCTTTGTTACACATTCAGAAAATTTCTCTCTTTCAACAGCAAGAGCTTTACCTGCTGGCACTCTATTTTTTTCTGCACAATTCAAAATTAAAGAATTTAATAATTTCATTTCTTTTTTCAATACACCTTCAGCATTTTCTATGCTTTCTGATTTTAAAGAATTACTGCAAACAAGCTCTGCAAAATATTTAGACTTATGAACTGGTGAAAATTTTCTTGGCTTTTGCTCAAACAATCTGATAGGAATTCCAAGGTTTGAGAGCTTCCATACTACTTCAGTTCCTGCAAGTCCTGCACCTACGATGTTAACTCTTACCAAGAAAATCACCTTCTTTTACCAATTTCCCGTTTTTCGCATCTAAAAATGCAATTTTTCTCTTTCCAGGAAATTGAATGTATTTAACACCTATAACTCCATTCTTGCAGCTAATAAATGCACCATCCTTTGTAATTTCTAAAACCTTTCCTGGAGAATTATGATTAGATTTTCCAGCAAAAAATACTCCAAACAGTTTTACAACATTGCCTTTAAAATCCGTTCTAGCACCTGGCACAGGATCGTACGCTCGAATTTTATTTTTTACTACAATAAAATCATAAGTGAAATCAATATTTAAATCATCACTTGTTATTTTTGGAGCATATGTTGGCTCCCCTATCTGAGAAACAAGCTTCATAGGATATTTATTTAAAAATTCTACAAGAGCTTCTTTTCCCAAATTCAATAATTTTTTATACAAATCACCAAATGTCTCATACTCACCGATTTCTATTTCTTTTTGAAGAGCTATTGGCCCATCGTCCATTCCAATATCTATCTTAAAGATTGTAATTCCAGTTTTTTTCTCACCGTTTTCTAAAGTTCTTTGGATTGGTGCTGCCCCTCTATATTTTGGAAGTAGTGATGCATGAACGTTATAAAATGGAAGGGCATCTAAAAATGGAGGTTTTAATAATTTCCCATATGCAACTACAACTGCTATATCGGGTTTGAATTTTTCAATTATTTCTAAACCTTCCTTATTAACTTTTTTTGGTTGAAAAACTGGAATATTATATTCCATGGCTACTTTTTTAACAGGTGTTGGTAAAAGTTTTTTCCCTCGACCTTTAGGTTTATCAGGTTGAGAAATAACAGCAACAACATCAAATTTATTTTCAATCAAATATTTCAAGTGCTCGCTAGCAAAATCTGGTGTACCTAAAAACAAAATTTTCATCTAGACCCTCCTTTTTAAAATTTAAGCCCCTATTTGGGGCCATTTATATCCATAAATATTTTTAAAAACATCATCTCATCAATTTGTTCAGGCCTTAAACTCAAATTATATTTTTCTTTAATTATTCCTATGTTGGGAACAAAATTTTTCAAATTGTTATATATAGTTTTTCTTTTTTGCTCAAAACATTTGGATACAAATGTCCAGTACTCTTTTATATCATAGTTTTTATATATATTTTCATTTCTTTTAATTTTTAAAACCACACTATCAACCTGTGGATTAGGCACAAAATTACCTTTAGAAACAGTCAAAAGCTTTTCAATAGTACAAAAAGTTTGAACTACAACTGTTAAAAAACCTCTGTTTGAATCTCCTACAGGAGCCAATAGCCTTTCACCAACTTCTTTCTGAACCATTAAATAAGCTTCGGAAAAGTCAGAAAACAAAATTTTTTTAAGTATTGGACCAGTAATTGAGTAAGGAATATTAGAAACTACTTTAAAATCTTTTGGTAAAAATGAAATATCTAATTTTAAAAAGTCTTCAAAAATCAAAGTAAAATTTTCATATGTTTTCAGTCCTTCAAGAATAACATTCAGTCTTTTATCTATTTCAACCGCAAAAACTTTTGCTCCTTTTTTTAAAAGTTCTTCAGTTAATGTTCCTGCCCCTGGACCTATTTCTAAAATCACATCTTCATTACTTACATTGGCAAGTTCAACTATTTTTTTGGCAATTGATGAATTTGATAGAAAATTTTGACCCAATTTTTTATTTAAACGAATTCCATATTTTTTCAATAGATCAGAAGTTTTCACTCTCAACCAGCTCCAAGGTTATTGAAGATTCAGGATACTCCACCTTGTAAATTTTACCTTCTTTAACAGTAATTAAAATTTTTTCTCCTTGATACGTTATTTCAAAAGTGTCTCCAGTCTTTTTTAAGGAAGCTTTTCCAACTGCATATTCTGTTTTTGCAGGATTAAATAATAACTGAGGAATAACCACCTCAAATGTTGGAGATGGATATTCTATTATTTTAATAAAATGAGAAAGAATAAAGTTGTTATCTAAAATTATTAGTTTTTTCTTATTCAACGATACTGTACTTGATCCAGTCTGAGACTCAAAAATAAAATTAGCTACGTTCCCATCATAATTTCCTATAAGCTCACCCGTATAGGTTCCATCTACACTAAAAGTAGCTACGTAATCTTTGAAATAAGGGCCCTCAAATGTTGTGGTTGAATCAATTACAAATGTTGTTCCATAATCAATGGTAGTAACAACCTGATAAACATCTGTCGATATTTCATTTAAAACTGATGTTCCCAGGCAAGTTTCTCCCATCATTATTGAATACACATTTGAAAAACCGAAAACTGAAATTACTAAAAAAAGCAATAATAAAGTCTTTTTCATGCTACCACCTCTTCTTCAAATAACTATTAGATTGCTTACACATGTAGAAGTAATCCCAATACCACTTGATTCAGGATAAACATCATTCCCGGTTTTAAATTTCAGACTTACATCACAGTTTAAAACCTTAGAAAGATTTTCAGAAATTTTTTCTCTATATTGACCAAGTCTGTATTTAGAAATCACAACACAATCAACATTTGTAGGAAAATACCCTTTTTCTTTAATCATTTTTAAAGATTCTTTCAACATTTCTATGCTACTTATTCCTTTAGGTACCACATTTTCAGGAAATACCTTCCCAATATCCACCTTTAACGAGACACCAAGTAAAGAATCGATAATACTATGCACTATAACATCTGCATCGGAATGACCTTTTAAACCAAAATCATATGGAATTTCTACACCACCTAATATCAATTTTCCGTTTTCTTCAATAGCATGTGTATCCCAGCCAATACCACTAATGGTTTTATAAGTCATCTTTTTATGCATTCTAACTATTCTTTCATTAAAAACCTGACTTTTAATAAACCCAAGCGTTTCATACTTGTCAAGTACATTTTTTGGAACATCAGTTATTATTCTCGAATAATCATAAGAAGTTATAAAACGATAAAGTAATTCATATTCAACATCTAAAGATTTACCTGAATTAGAAATGAGGTACACATCTTCAAGTGTAAAATTGATGAGTATTTGACCAATTATTGATGATAACTTTAATCCAGTTCCAAAAACTTTAAACCCAAGTATTTTAAACCATTTTTCGTATCCATGTCTAAAAGCACTTTTAGGAGCAAACAATAATACTCCCAAAGGTTCCCCATTATCATTTTCTAAAACAATTGAATTCTCCGGTAGAAATGGAGGAATAGATTTGGAAATTGCCTTTTCTAAAATTTTCTTGGGATTTTTAAAAAGAAAATCAAAGTATTCTTTTTTTTCGAGATAAATTAAATTCACACAATCTTTATAGTTTTTTTCGTTTATTTTAGTAATCTTCACATTGGACACCTCATCAAAATTTAGCTAAATAAATTCACCAGAATTTAACTTCGAATTTGAATGTAACACTTTATCAATTCCAATCACACAATTTTTTCCAATGGTTACATTATCTTCAATTATACTATCCATACCAATCACAGTTATTTCACTATTATACACATCACTATTCAATTTGCTTTTTGCAAATTGACCAACACCAATTTTTACAGAATTCCCAATTACAACATTTTCAGCTACAATTGCATTTTCTATATAACAATTTTCTCCTATTTTTACCTTTGACATAATGACTGAATTTTTAACCACCGTGCCTTTTCCTATTTCGACTCCCTGCGATATCACAGAGTTCTCAATATTTCCATAAATTTCACAACCTTCACTTATTAAGGCATTCTTTATTTTTGATTCATATGAAATATATGCTGGAGGCATTTCCTCAGAATGTGTATAAATTCTCCAGTTTTCATCATATAAATTAAATGCAGGAATTGGTCTTGTTAATTCCAAATTAGCTTCCCAATATGAATGAATAGTGCCAACGTCTTTCCAATATCCCTCGAAAGGAAATGCAAAAACTCTTTGTGTTTCAATAATTTTAGGAATTACATCTTTTCCAAAATCATGAGAACTCTCAAGATTTTTGGCATCTTCCATTAAAACTTCCCTGATAAAATTCCATTGGAAAACATAGATACCAAGAGAAGCTAAGTTAGATTTAGGTTCACTTGGTTTTTCCTGAAATTCGACAATCCTATTTTCTAAATCTGTTACCATAATTCCAAACCTATTCGCTTCAGATAAAGGAACTTCCAAACAAGCTACAGTTGCCAAAGCACTTTTTGATATGTGATAATCAATTAATTCATTATAATCCATTGAATAAACATGATCTCCTGACAATACCACAACATATTCAGGAGAACATTCATCAACGAATTCAATATTCTGGTAAACTGCATCAGCGGTACCACTAAACCAAACTTTTTCTTTTTCAGTAAAATATGGTTGTAATATTGTAACGCCACCATCTTTCCTATCTAAATCCCATGGTTTTCCAATTCCTATATGCTTATTCAAAAGATGAGGTTTATATTGAGTCAAAACACCTACTTTGTAAATACCTGAATTCACACAGTTACTCAAAGTAAAATCTATCAAACGATATTTTCCACCAAATTGTACCGCAGGTTTTGCTATTCTTTCTGTTAAAACACCAAGTCTGGTTCCTTGTCCACCAGCGAGAATTAGAGCTACAACATTCCTCATCACTATCAGCTCCTAAATAATCATTCTTTTTTCTAAAACTACGGGGTCAAAATCACCGATAAGTGTTTGTCCTTCACGTACTACACAATCTTTATCGATAATTGCATTTTTCACCACTGCGCCTTCTTCAATTAACGTGCCTTGCATTATAATTGAATTCTCGATTTTAGCACCAGCTTTTATAATAACACCACGGAAGAGTACAGAATTTTTTACTGAACCTGAAATTATACAACCATCGGCAATTATAGAATTTTCAATATTTGAAGTCGAACCAAATTTAGCTGGAGGAAAATCTTTCAATTTGGTAAAAACCTTACCATTTCTAAAGAACAATTCATCACGAATATCTCTATTTTCAATAATTTCCATATTTATCTTATAGTATTCATCTATTCCCTTCTTCACATTTCTCCAGTATCCTTTGAAATCATATGCATATACTTTAAGTTCATTAATTCGAGGTAAAATAACATCCAAAAGAAGATCATTTCCACCATTAGGAACTGTTGAGTACAAAAGTTCCATTAATAAATGTTTATTGATAAAATAGATCCCTAAAAATGCACGTCTTGTAGGGGGATTTTCTATTTTTTCATAAAATTCAGTAATTCTCATATTATTATCTACAACTACTGTACCATAATCTTTAATATCATAACTTTCATCAAGTTCTTTGGTTAATAAAGTTATATCTGCACCTTTAGAAAAATGGAACATGTAAAGGTCATTATAAAGCATTTTGTAAATGTGGTCTCCTGAACCAATTAAAACGTAATCTTCATCACCTCTTCTTAAAATGGTCATGTTCTGAAAAATTGCGTCAGCGGTTCCTTTATACCAATATTGACCATCCATGCCAACATATGGCTGCAAAATGAACAAACCACCTTTTTTTCTATCTAAATTCCATTCTTTTCCCGAACCAAGATGATCCATCAAACTTCGAGGATTATACTGTGTTAAAACTCCAACCTTTATAATTTCAGAGTTGACCATGTTGCTTAAAGTGAAATCAATTGCTCTATATTTACCCGCAATTGGTAAAGCAGCACTAGCTCTTTTATAAACCAATTTTCCAAGCTTTTCACTTTTCCCCCCTGCTAGTATTAATCCCAAAACTTTCAAAGTATCACCTCTTCACAATGGAAATTCCTGAACTTGTTCCCAGACTATTAGCACCAGCTTTAATCATATTAATTGCATCTTCATACGTTCTAATACCACCAGAAGCTTTTACTCCAAGTTTTTCTCCAACAACCCACCTCATTAAATTTACATCCTCAACTTTTGCTCCATGTGTTCCAAAACCTGTTGATGTTTTAACAAATGCTGCACCCGCTTCTTTTGCAATAAGACATGCGGCTATCTTTTCTTCATCAGTTAAATAGCAAGTTTCAATAATTACTTTAACAGGCACTTTTGCAGCATTAACAACTGAAGAAATATCTTCAAACACATAATCATAATCACCTGATTTCAAAAAACCAATATGAATTACCATATCAACTTCATCCGCGCCATCTTCAACTGCCTTTTTAGCTTCAAATGCTTTAACTTCGGATGGATTTGCACCAAGGGGAAATCCTATGACCGTAACTACTTTAACATCTGTTCCTTCAAGATGATTTTTAACAAGAGATACAAAAGAAGGATTTACACAAACACCTCTAAAATTATATTCTTTGGCTTCATTACATAGTTTAATAATATCTTCTTCAGTAGTGGTTGGCTTAAGATTGGTATGTTCGATATATTTATTTACTTCAATATCAGATACTTCAATAAATTGTGGTTTATAACTTTCTCTAAATTCTTTTATTTTTTCTTCAACTTTTTCAGTTAAATTCATGCTTTCATCCTCCTTATCTGGATCTTTTCATATATTCACTAATTTTCTTATTAATTTCTCTTTTTTTAATATCTTCCCTTTTATCATATTGCTTCTTACCTTTTGCTACAGCTATCTCAACTTTTACACGACCTTTACCATTAAAATAAATCTTAGTTGGAATAATTGTTAACCCTTGCTCTTTTACTTTTCCAAGAAGTCTGTGAATTTCTTTTTTGTGTAAAAGTAATCTTCTTGGCCTTTCAGGGTCATGATTATATATATTTCCATTTTTATACGGTGGTATATTCAAATTTAATAAAAAGACTTCTCCGCCTTTTATTCTACAAAAACTATCTTTAAAATTAGCACCCATTTCACGTAAAGACTTCACCTCAGTACCTTTTAATTCAATTCCAGCTTCGTATGTTTCAAGCAAAGTATAATCAGTAAACGCCTTTTTATTTGTTGATATTACTTTCATAAATACCTCCTATTTATGAATTCCAGGTATTTTTAAATAATTTCCTTCTTTGCTTGGAAAAATTTTACGAATTTCTTCTATATCCTCAAAATTCCTGGCATCTTTCTTACGTAATTTTACATTATTCTCTATAGGAGTATACATTGGCTCAACTCCTTCTGTTTCAACTTCTTCTAAAACTTGAAAATAATCAACTATTTTCTGCATTTCTTTTATAAACTTTTCTTTATCATCAATTTTTAACCTTGCTAGCATAGCAACATCCTCTACCAACTTTTCATCTATTTTCATTGAATTCACCTCCAAAACTCTCATACCATTCAAATATATCTTGATAAAATTTTTGTTGGTGCTCAGGATCTTCAAATATTTCATGGAAAGCACCTTCATACTTTTTCAGAACTTTTTTGTCATCAGGAACACCTAATTTTTCAAAAAATGAATATGAACCAATAGGTGGAGTAACTTTATCTTCGGTTCCAACTAATATCATTGTTGGTTTGGTAAGAACTTTTGCTTTTTGATGAGCAAGTTGAATATTTTGTAGCAAACTCTTTCCAAGTTTAATACTTATTCTATCGTGAACTAAATTGTCATTTATGTATTTCTCAACAGCCTCTTTATTTCGCGAAAGAAGATATGGATCTATACCGTTTTTAATTGTAAGTGATGGATATATCACATTAAAAATATTCATCAACAATTTTTGGGCAAAAGATGGTTTTAAATACAAAGCAGGAGAAGAAACAACCAATGTTTTTATTCTATTTATATTTTCCTGTGCATATCTTATAGCTATCAATCCACCTAAACTGTGCCCAAAGATATGGAATTCTTCTAAATCTTTTGTCAAACTATTTATAATTTCAATGACTTCCTCGATACTGGCATGACCCCTTTTTCTTTCACTGTTTCCATGCCCGGGAAGATCAAAACCAATAACACCAAAATCTCCATCAATAAGATTATTCATCAACTTTTCATATCTTCCTATGTGTTCCCCAAGTCCATGAGAAATTACAATCCATCCTTTTTTTCCACTACCTTTTCTGAATGAATGAATCATTAAATTCCCCCCTGGTTGTGCTTTACATCAACAATCTCTGGCTTATATCTTTTGTCAATGAAATAGTTTATTATAAAAGAAACACTCATAAAAATTATTCCAAAAGCAAAACTTACATAATCTGAAAAATCCAAATATGTACCTAATCCAATTCCAAATATTAAAAATATAACAGGTATTCCATAGAGTAAAAATGCAATCAAAGCAGGTCTTAATTTCATATCAACAATTACAAAATCTCCAGGAAAAATTTCTAAATCTTTTTTCCTTTCAATTTTCATTTCATTAACCTTTTGAATATTGCAATTACCTGCAAGAGAACATGTACCACACGCTGTAGTATCTCTTTCAAGATAAATAAATTTATTATCAAGTCTTGAAACTTTAAATACTTCTTTCAAAATTCTCACCTACTCAATCAATATCAAAAAAGGATAGTGAACTTGTTCACCTTCATATTTTTCAATTTCTAAGCCAGGATATTTTTCTTTAACAATTTTTTCGAGAATGTTCATTTCAATTGGAGTTGCATCATTCCCAACTAAAATAGTTATAATTTCCCTTTCTTCCAAATCTTTTATTTTCAAAAAAGCCTCTTCTAAAGCCCTGTGGAAATCTAAATCGTGAACCTCAAGAGAATTATTAATAAAAACTAAATATTCATTTTTCTTTATCTTCTCTTTGTCTATTTTTGCGTTTCTAACAGCTCTAGTAATTGATAGTGTTACAACTTCTGAAATAGCTTCTTCAAAAATGGAAAGCAAGTTTCCCGGTTCTTCATCAGGTACATATCTTATCAAAGCAGCTATACATTCTTGAACATTTTTTGTATTAACAACATAAACATTTTTTCCTTCGATGGTTTCAGAAACCTGCCGCGCAGCTAATATTATATTGGAATTGTTGGGGAAAATAAAAACATTATCAGCATTTAACGCTTCAACTGCAACTTTAATATCAGCAGTACTTGGATTCATAGTTTGCCCGCCTAAAACAATAATATCAGCACCAAGATCGCGTAAAATCCTTGAAACACCTTCACTAGGAGAAACAGCTACTATCGCGTTTTTCTTTTTCGGAGCATTTTCCTTAAACCCGGTTTCAATAAAATGCTCGTGCTGTTCCTTCATATTATCAATCTTTACCCTTAATAATTCTCCAATTTCTAAAAGTTTTTCAATGACACTTCCTGGATTATTTGTGTGCACGTGAAGTTTTACAACATTATCCTGTACAAAAAATACTACCGAATCTCCTATTTCATGTAAAAAGCTCCTTACTTCTTCTTCCTGCCCATTATTTAAAATGTCTTTGGTTCTAACTATTAATTCCGTGCAGTACTGGTACTTTAAATCTTCTGGAACAAATTGTATTTCTTCAACTGGTAAACTGGTAGTTTTAACATCTAAATTAATTGTTTCATCACCCTGTAAATATTTGTAAAATCCTTCGGCTATATAATAAAGGCCTTTTGCTCCGGCATCAACAACGCCAGCATCCTTAAGCTTTTTTAATAAGTTTGGCGTATCTTTTACAGCCTTTTCCAAAATTTTAAGCATTTTTTTAAAAAATTCATCAAAATCATTTGAAGTAGCCAAATCACCAACGTTTTCTGCCAGATATCTAACAGCGGTCAAAATAGTACCTTCAACCGGTCTCATGACAGCTCCGTAAGCAACCTCTTTTGCTGACTTTAAAGCAAAAGCAAAATTAGATATTGAAACTTCTTTTTTACCCTTTAAATAATCGCAAAATCCTCTGAAGATCTGTGAAAGTATAACTCCAGAATTTCCTCTGGCTCCCATTAATGTTCCATCTTTTATTGCAGTTAAAACCTTATCCATTGTAACTCTATCATTAATACTTTCAAGATATTTACAACCTTCCAGCATCGTCGCTGACATATTAGAACCAGTATCGCCATCAGGAACTGGGAAAACATTCAATGCATTTATTTCATCTTTGTGCTTGAGCAGATTTTCCGTACCTTTCATAAAACAAAATTTCAGCTTTTCAGCTGTTAATTTTTTCAAGGTTTTTACCTCCTTATTTTACATCTATTACATGAACATTAACTTCAACATTTTCACAACCAGCAAATTCCCTTAATTTATGTTTAACGTTTTCAATTATGTTCCTTCCCACTTCAGAAATTTTAGTACCATATTCAATTTCAACATATGTATCAACTTTTACATGACCAAACTCATCTTCTTGAATTTTCACCCTGCTTTCCTCGCTACCAACTATTTTTGAAAGCCAATTTTCAGTTGATATACTAACAGGACCATATGTTTCTAATATTGCCAAATATACCAATTTTCTAATTGCATTTAACGTAATATCAAGTTCACCAAATTCAGTCTGTATTTTCATAAATACTCCTCCTTTCAATTCTTTCAAAAATTTGTTTTTCTATTCCATTCTCATCAAGACCTACAAGTTTCAAAAGTTCTTTTCGGCTGCCGTGCACAATAAATTCATCGGGAATACCTATGTTTTCAATATTGCCATACTTATTTAATGACTCACCAAATCCACCTTCTATAGATCCTTCTTCCACAGTAAAAATATATTCGTGATTCTTTAAAACCCATTTTAAAGTTTCAAGATCTAATGGTTTAATATTTCTGGCAAAAACTAGAGTCCATCCATTTCTAATGGCAATATTTATTGCGTTTTTTGTTATTGTTCCTGTTGTAATAATTGCCACTCTTTTACCTTCATTCAAAATTTCCCATTTAGAAAGATCTACCGTTTTAATTTTATCATAAATTTCCTCAAAATTTCCGAATTCAGAATCTCTTGGATATCTAATTGCCACAGGCCCTTCTAACGGAAATTTAAATATTGTCCACAAAGTATCTGCTAAATCCTGCACATCTTTCGGAGCATATATTTTTATATTAGGAATTATTCTTAAATAAGAAATATCAAATACTCCATGATGGGTAGGACCATCTTCACCAACAAGTCCTGCTCTGTCAATTGCAAAAATCACTGGTATATTTTGAAGTGCAATATCGTGAATTAATTGATCAAATCCTCTCTGAAGAAAAGTAGAATAAACGGCAAAAACCGGTTTAAATCCTACCCTAGCTAAACCACCGGCAAATGTCACACATGCTTGTTCTGTAATTCCCAAATCAAAAAACCTTTCAGGAAATTTTTCAGCAAATTCACTTAAACCGGTCCCTTTAACCATAGCAGCCGTTATTGCTACAATTTTTTCATCTTTTTCAGCTAATTTAGAGAGTGTCTTTCCAAATGCTTTGCTGTAGGAAATAAAACCAGGTGTTTTTAAAAACTCTCCAGAATTAGTATCAAATTTTCCAGCACTATGAAAATCCTCAGGATTTCCCTCTGACGAATGGAATCCCTTACCTTTGATAGTATTAACAGTCACAGCCACTGGATAATTGTAATCTTTTATTCTTCTAAAAACTTCTTCTAATTCTCTTAGATTATGCCCATCAACAGGTCCAAAATGTTTTATTGAAAGAGACTCAAAAAAATCATCGCCAGAAATAGAAACTTTTAAAGCTTCTTTTAACCTTTTTAATTCTTCTTCAAGGCCACCTCGAACAGTTTTTTTCATAATCTGTTTCATTTCTAGGTAAATTTTGCTTGTTCTAAGTCGATCAAAAAAATGAGATAAAGCTCCAACATTTTTTGAAATTGACATTGAATTATTATTTATAACTATCTTTATCTTCGAATTAAGTGTTTTTATTTGATTAATAGCTTCTAACGCTTCGCCCGAAGTAAGTGCACCATCTCCAATAACTACAATAACGTTAGCTTCTTTTCCTTGCAATTTTAATCCTTGTTCGATTCCCAGAGCTGCAGCTATCGAAGTTCCTACATGTCCAGCCCCAAATCTATCAGCCTGCGATTCAAAAATATTCGTATAACCACTTATCCCATTGAATTTCCTGATTGTAGGAAATAATTCCCATCTTCCTGTAAGTAACTTATGAGTGTATGTTTGGTGCCCAGTATCCCAGATAATATAATCTTCAAAAGGATCAAATACCCTATATAAAGCAAGCGTTAATTCAACTGTACCTAGGTTTGAAGCAAGATGTCCACCATTTTTTGAAATAACATCAATTATGTACTCCCTAATTTGCTTTGCAAACTTTTCAAGCTCTTTGTAGCTCATTTTTCTAATTTTTGATAAATAATCCACATTTTCACCTTCTTAGGCTCTCATTTATTTTTATTATCATTCATATTTTAACACACAAAGAAAAAGTACGCACAGCTTTTTGCTGTGCGTACCTATTATGGAATTCTCTCCACACCCATATATGGTATTAAAACCTTTGGGATTGTAATAGAGCCATCAGGATTTTGATAGTTTTCAATTACAGCAACCAGAGCTCTTCCAATAGCTATTCCAGAACCATTCAAAGTATGTACAAAATGAAGCTTGTTATCTTTTCCTCTATATCTAATATTGGCTCGTCTTGCTTGAAAATCCGTATCATTACTACAAGAAGAAATTTCTTTATACGCATTGTACGATGGTAGCCAAACTTCTAAATCATAGGTTTTAGCTGCTGCAAAACCTAAATCGCCGGTACAAAGAGAAATAACTCTATATGGTAATTCCAATAGTTGTAATATTCTCTCAGCATCTTTCGTTAATTGTTCTAAATCCTCAAAAGATCTTTCTGGAGTAGTAACCCACACAAGTTCCACTTTATCAAATTGATGTTGCCTAATCATTCCTCTTACATCTTTTCCATAACTTCCTGCTTCTCTTCTGTAACAAGGTGTAAACGCCGTATATTTTTTTGGTAGTTCCTTTTCTGTCAAAACTTCCTGAGCGTGAAGCGCAGCAAGTGGAACTTCAGCAGTCGGAATCAAAAATAAATCGTCTTTTGAAGTATTATATGCTTCTTCTTCGAACTTTGGCAATTGTCCGGTCCATGTCATTGTTTGCCTTTTCACTAAATGAGGAAGCCACACTTCAGTATAACCATGTTCCTTAGTGTGAACATCTAACATAAATTGAACCAGAGCACGTTCAAGTCTTGCCAGATATCCATACATTACTGTAAATCTAGAACCACTTAGTTTTGCTGCCCTTTCAAAATCCATTAAACCTAAATCTGGGCCCAAATCCCAATGTGCTTTTGGTTCAAATTCAAATTTTCTAGGCTCACCCCATCGCCTTACTTCAACATTTTCCGTCTCGTCTTTTCCAATTGGAACATCTTCCGCTGGTATATTAGGAATATTCAAAGCAATATTCAAAATTTTCTCTTCCAATTCTTTTTGTACTTCTTCAATTTTCTTTATCTTTTCTCCAATTTCTTTACTTTTTTCAATAACTTCTCTTGCTTTAACTTCATCTTTTTCAGCTTTTGCCTTTGCAACAAGCTTTGAAAGATTATTTCTCTCTGCTTTTAAGTTATTTACTTCTGATGTCAATTTTCTCCATTCAGCGTCAATTTTTAGAATTTCATCAACAAGTTCGGGGCTAGAATTTCTTTTTCTTAAAGCTTCTATGAAAAATTCAGGATTCTTTCTAAGAAGTTTTATATCTATCATTTAAATCACTCCTCCAAGAGTTTTTTCAAATTCTCTTCATATGGTGGATATACAATTCCTTTTTCTGTAATAATTGCAGTTACCAGTTCTGCATCTGTAACATCAAAAGCAGGATTAAACACTCTTACATTATCAGGTGCAATTTGAGTTCCACCACAATGAGTTACCTCGGTATGTCTCCTTTCCTCTATTGGGATATCCTTTCCTGTTTTTGTATTTAAATCTATTGTGCTAGTTGGGGCTGCTACATAAAATGGTATACCGTGCCTTTTTGCTAAAACTGCAACCATATATGTTCCAATTTTATTCGCAACATCTCCATTGGCAGCTACTCTATCGGCTCCAACGATGACTGCATCTATTTTACCTAATTTCATGGCCCAACCCGACATGTTATCGCTTATTAATGTCACATCTATGCCGTCTTTCATAAGCTCCCAAGCAGTAAGCCTTGCACCCTGCAAATATGGTCTTGTCTCATCAGCAAAAACTTTAATTTTTTTCCCTTCTTCAACAGCCGCCCTTATAATTCCTAAAGCCGTACCGTAATCTACAGTTGCAAGTGCACCTGCATTACAATGTGTAAGAACTGTGTAACCATCCTTTAAAAGTTGAGCACCAAATTTTCCCATTCTTTTATTGGCTTCTATGTCTTCATTGGCAATTGCCATTGCTTCTTCTTCAAGCCTTTCAACAACACCTTCTAATTTTCCGTATTCGTTAAATGCTTTTTCCATTCTTTCCAGTGCCCAAAACAAATTGACCGCAGTTGGTCTTGTATTTGCAAGAACTTTTTTAACCTGAGACATTTTTTCCTTTAACTCCTCAAAAGAATCAGCTTCTATCTCTTTTGCACCCAAAACATATCCAAACGCTGCAGAAGCACCAATTGCAGGAGCACCCCTAACGACCATTTCCTTAATTGCAACTGCAACATCTTCATAAGTTTTACAAGTCATATATTCCTCTTTTAAAGGAATTTTTCTTTGATCAATTAAAATAAGCTCATCACCTGTCCATTCCATTGTCATAGTTTTTAGGTTCATTAATACATCCTCCTTTAATTTTAATTTGATCACAATAATTATATCATATTAAAACTTTTACAAATGTTTTTATAAAAAAAGGGGGGAGTTAAATTCTCCCCCATTTTTAATCTCTAATTTTGTTTATTTCATTCAACATTATAGAATATTTGAATGTCGCTTTCTTTTTTGAATTTTTCAAATTCTTCGTCTATAAACTTCGACCAGAGATCTGATTTTTTATTATTCAATAATTCATTTTCAATTTCTTCCTTAACTTCTTCTAAGGCTTTTACTTGTGGTGGAACTTTATTAACTACCTTTACAAGATAATAAGTGTTATCAATATTGACAGGTCCTAAAATAGCACCTGTTATTGTATTTTCAATATAATCCCACAATTTAGATGGGAAAGTTTCACCTTTTGCTAACCCTTGAAATCTAAAATCATTTAAATTAAATTCCTTTGCAACTGATTCAAAATCTATCCCGGATATAACTTTATCTTTTGCTGCTTTTGCTTGAGTTTCATTATTAAAAGTTAGAACATATAAATCATAGGTTGTTGGGGTTGAAAAGGCATCAATATTATTATTGTAATATGATTTAATTTCCTCTTCTGTAACGGTTGCATCTTTAGAAATATAATTAAATAAATTTTGAACAGACATATTTACCAATGTATTAAAAAATAACTTTTTCTTGAAATCTTCTAAAGTTCCCATATTTGCGTATTGTAAATACATATCAAAAGTCTTTTCATCAATTCCTTGAGAAGCTAAATAATCAGAGATTTGTTGGTCTACAAAAGCCATAACTTCTTCTTCAGATGGCCTTTGACCATACTTTTCAGCAAACTGAATAATTAAAAGTTTGTCAATAATTTGTTCCAATACTGCACGTTTGTATCTCATAAGAAGTTTTACACCTTCATCGGTATTTGAAAGAACATCAAAAAACGTTTGATCCACCTCGGAAATCTTCACAAGTAAACCATTAACATCAGCCTCAGAATTCAATAACTCAAGAGTAATTTCCTCGCCATTTACAACTGCAACAACACTTGTTGATGGAAGACTAGTAGATGTTGCATTTTCTGCAAAAACCAAAAAAATGGAAAATACTACTAAAAGTGTAACTAACAATTTTCTCATAAACTCTCCTCCTTTATTTAACGACAATGTTTAAAAGCTTATTCCTGACATATATAATTTTCACAATTTCTTTTCCTTTCACGTATGATGCAATTTTTGGTTCATTCAAAGCAATTTCTTTAATTTTCTTTTCATCTTCATCTACAGATACATTAATTTTACCTCTTACCTTTCCATTTATCTGGATTATAATGATTACTTCATCAACCTTCAATGCTTCTTCATCATATTTTGGCCAGGCTTCATTAACTATAAGTGTTTCTTTTTCAAGATCTTGCCACATCTCTTCTGCCATATGTGGAGCAAATGGAGAAAGAATTAAAATTAGATTTTCGGCAAGTTCCCTAAGTAATGGGAGATTTAACTCCTCCTCACTGGTAGAATTTAAGTAATCACTTAAGCTGTTGTTAAGTTCCATAAGACCTGCAATAGCTGTGTTAAACTTAAATCCTCCCTCAATATCCTCTGTGATTTTCTTTATTGTTCGATGAAGCTTTCTTCTTAAATCTTTTTCTTTCTTGTTCTTCAAACTTATATTTTCAATTTCAACATTTTTGATAAGTGGTAATATACTGTAGAAGTTATTCCATAATCTTTTCAAAAATCTATTAACACCTTCTATACCAGCATCGCTCCATTCAGCATCCTTCTCAGGTGGTGCCATAAATAAAATATACGTTCTCAATGTATCTGCTCCATATTTTTCTATCATTTCATCTGGAGATACTACATTTCCTTTTGATTTACTCATTTTCCAACCATCTTTGTAAATCATTCCCTGTGTAAAGAGGTTGGTAAATGGCTCATCAAAATCTACATATCCAAGGTCATGTAAAACTTTAGTAATAAATCTTGAATAAAGTAAATGTAAAATTGCGTGCTCCACACCACCAATATACTGATCAACTGGGAGCCAATAATTTACATCTTTTGAATCAAAGGGCTTGTCATCTAAATAGGGGTTTACATACCTCAAATAATACCAGGAACTATCAACAAATGTATCCATTGTATCTGCATCTCTCCTAGCCGGTCCACCACATTTTGGACATGTGGTATTCAAAAATTGTTCATTTAAAGAAAGTGGGGATTGTCCAGTTGGTAAAAATTCAACATCTTTTGGTAGTTTTACTGGTAAGTCTTTTTCTGGTACAGGAACAACTCCACATTTTTCACAGTAAACTACCGGAATAGGTGCTCCCCAATATCTCTGCCTTGAAATAAGCCAATCTCTTAATTTATATTGAACGCTTCTTTTTCCAATTCCTTTCTCTTCAAGATATTCAATAACTTTGTTTTTAGCTTCACGACTATTTATACCACTAAATGGACCTGAATTTACCATAATTCCTTCATCTTCATAGGCCTTTTCCATTGTATCAGGATTTAAAGAATTTTCAGGATTATCAATGACAACCCTAATGGGCAAATTATACTTCCTAGCAAAGGAAAAATCCCTTTGATCGTGTGCAGGAACCGCCATTATTGCACCTGTTCCATATTCATACAAAATGTAATTTGCAACATAAATTGGAATTTTTTCACCGTTCACAGGATTAATAGCATATCTTCCAATGAAAAAGCCTTCTTTTTCAGCATCTATACTTGTTCTTTTAAATCTATCCTCAAGAGAAACTTTTTGCAAAAATTTGTATAACTCTTCTTTTCTTTCTTCTGTTACCAATTGCTCTACAAGGGGCGATTCTGGTGCAATTGCCATAAATGTTACACCCCACAGAGTATCAGGTCTTGTTGTAAAAATTCTAATTTTCATATCAAGACCCACAACAGGAAAATCAACTTCAGCACCAGTACTTTTTCCAATCCAATTTCTCTGCATAGTTTTTACATTCTCTGGCCATCCAGTCAATTTATCTAAATCGTTTAAAAGTTTCTCTGCATAATCTGTTATTTTAAAGTACCATTGTTCAAGATGTTTTATGGTAACTTCAGTTCCACATCTTTCACATTTTCCATCTACAACCTGCTCATTTGCAAGAACAGTTTGACAATTTGGACACCAATTGACTGCACCTTTTTTCTTGTAAGCAAGACCATTTTCATATAATTTTAAAAACAACCATTGAGTCCATTTGTAATAATCTTCTTTACAAGTGGCTATCTCTCTGGTCCAATCATAACTAATTCCAATTTTTTTGATCTGATTTCTTATTGTTTCAATGTTTTTAAATGTCCAATCTTCAGGATGAATCTTGTTCTTTATTGCCGCATTTTCAGCAGGAAGTCCAAAAGCATCGTACCCAAAAGGATGCAATACATTAAAACCTTTCATCCTCTTATATCTAGCAACAATGTCCCCAATAACATAATTTTTAACATGACCTACATGTAATGTCCCCGAAGGATATGGAAACATAACAAGATCATAAAATTTTGGCTTTTTAGAATATTGAGGTGTTTCAAATACTTTCTTTTCAGCCCATATTTTTTGCCACTTTCCTTCAAATTCTTGAGGTTTATACTCCCTCATATAATCCCTCCTGTATTTTCATCTCTTTAAGAAATTATACTATAAATGTTAAAATTCAACAAATGTATTGTATAATGATAATGAGGTGATTTAATGCCTAATATTTTTTACTGTACCACAGAAGATAAAACAGCAAATTTTGATGAACACGAAACAAACCATCTTAAAGTTGTTAGAAAAAACGTTGGTGATGAAGTTTTCTGCACGGATGGGAAAGGATATAAATACACTGTAAAACTTAACAAAATAGGAAAAAAAAGATCTTTTGGGCGAATTCTTGAGTCTAAATATATAGAAGATAGAGATCCATTTAAATTAATTCTATTTGCACCATCTGGAAAGTGGGAAAGATTACGATGGCTTTTGGAAAAATCCGTTGAACTCGGCGTTGATAAGGTTTTTATTACTAAAACAGCGTTTTCAAATAGAAATTATACTAATAAAAAAGAAAAAATTGAACTAGTAATTAGGGATAGTTGCAAACAATGTATTAGATACAATTTTCCAGAATTTGAAATTATAGATTTTGCAAATATTTTTAAATTTACACCTAAAAACACATTTTTCCTTGATTTCAATGGTGAAAACTTTCCAGAAAATATTGAAAGCGATGTCGCACTTATTGTTGGCCCAGAAGGTGGTTTTACGGAAGATGAAATTAACTTACTTAGAAAAAATTTTAAAAGTTTAACTTTAGGCAAAAAAATCTTACGCTTTGAAACTGCCGCCCTTGTTAGTTTAAGTTATTTTGCAATAAAGTTATCGAAAATTTGAAAGGGGTGATGTAATGATTAAGGGCGAAAAAATGTTATCATATGTGAAATATTATCACGAAATTGAAGCTGAATACCGTGAAAAACTTGCTGAGGCGAAGAGAAAATCAGATGTCAGAGAAGTTTTTATTAATATTCTATTAAAACTTTTTTCAAAAATTGATAGTTCAATTGATCAATCATATGCTGAGTATATTAAATTCGATGGAAATTTATATACTTTTGAATCACCTTTAAAAGAAAAAATTGAAAAACTTGCTGAAAAAAGTGATTTACTTGCAATTATTGAAAGAATTTTTGAAACTGCAAAAAATAGATATCTAAAATTAAAAAATGACGACAATACTGATTACTTTAATCTTAAAAAATAAGAAAGAGCGGGTTATCCCGCTCTTTCTTCTTTTAACAATCCATATATCAAAATATCATAGTAATTTCCGTTATGGTATTTTCCTTTCCTGATTCTTCCCTCAAGTTTAAATCCAAATTTTTCCAATATCTTTATAGATCTTTCGTTATACTCGTATACTTCTGCTGTAATTCTTTCCAAATTCAATTCATTAAAAGCAAAATCAATAGCTAATTGAAGTATTTCTTTTCCTTTTCCTTTTCCTCTTTCATGGGGGATCAGGTAATAAGTAATATATGCATTTTTATTAAAATATCTCATATTAAATGCCACAAAAGCTACTGTTTTTTCTCCTTCAATATAATTTAAAACAATTTTTCTTGGAAGATCAACCATCTTGATTTCGGAAAAATTACTTAAATCCTCAAAAGGAATTTCTACAAGCTCTTTATCAGTAATTTTTATTTTCATTTACTCAGCTCCCTAAAAGAATCTTGTTATATCAGCAAACATGAAATAAAATACAAGTCCCATTAAGATAAAAAAACCAATTGTGTGAATAATTGCTTCAATTCTTCTATCAATTTTACGTCTGAGAATGATTTCTAACAACGAGAAAACTATTCTTCCACCATCAAGTGCCGGGAGAGGTAATAAATTGAAAATCCCCAAATTCAGTGTAAAGAATGCTACTACTGTAAACATCATCTCCCATCCTGCTTTTGCTGCATTACCAATAATAACGGCAATACCAATTGGCCCCGCTACGTTTTGAGCACCCTGACCAGTAAAAAACAACCTTTGAAATGCCTTCCATATTAAGACAGCCGCAGAATTGCATCTATGAACAGCAAGTGAAACAGTTTCAGCCAAATTTTGAGGCTTTAATACAAAACTTTCGTTTTCAAAAAAACCAGGTTCAGATATGATTTTAGAAAACTCGTCTTTTGACATTTCAAAAGTTTTTAATTTACTATCACGGATTATTTGTATCTTTAAAGATCCTTCAAATGGTGATATAAAATCATTTAATTTGTCTCCCCAAATATCAATATATACCTGTTTTTCTGAAAGTCCAATTGCAGTAGCAAGTTTCACTATTGATAAATAATCATCTATTTTTAATTCATTGACTTTTACTAGTTTATCACCCTTTTCAAATGGTGGTATATTTTTTGCAATCACAGGTTTTAAACCGGCATAATAAAAACCAATAGTATATCTTTCAGGTACAAATGAATAGTTTACAACTACTCCGGATAACGTATTACCAAATTCATCAACAATTTCTACAAAACCTCCTAACTTCAGTTCCAGATCAGAACCGGGCAAAAAACCATTTATCTTACTAATTTTTCCTTCAATCTTTCCTGAAACGTCGTCCAAAACTAATACATATTCTGCGGGAGACAATTTAGGAGTTATTATTAAATCTAATTTCTTTTCTCCTCTTAATATTGTTAAATTCACAGTATTTCCCTTCGAAATAATCTCACTTACTTCCGATGAATCAAAAACTCTTTTTCCGTTGACTTTTAAAATAACGTCGCCATTTTGAAGACCAACAATTTGAGCTGGAGTATTTTCAATAACCTTTCCAACTGTAACGGCAGGTACACCCCATATGGAAACAATTGGAATAAACAGAATATATGCTGCAAGAATAGAAAACAAGGGTCCAGCAAAAGAGATTAATAATCTTTGCCATGCTGGCTTTGAATAAAGGGAACTTTCTCCTTCTTCGTCAAGTTGTTCTCCTTTAAGCCTAACATATCCTCCAAAAGGAATAATATTAATTCTTAATAACGTTTTTCCAATTTTTCTTTTGTAAATAACAGGTCCAAAACCTATTGCAAATTCTAAAACATCAACACCAAAAATCTTTGCAAATAAAAAATGCCCAAATTCATGAACTATAACTACAAACATGAATACTGCAATAAATGCTAAAACGTAAATTATCTCAATCACCTCCAACTACCTTGTTTTTACCACTTTTCTTAGCTTTGTATAAATTTTGGTCAGCTCTATCTATTATATCAGTTACACTACCCTTAACATTGCTTGTTACACCTGCACTAAAAGTTAATTTATCAATTCCATATTTTTGCCAATTATAATTCCTTACTTTTTCTAAAACTCTTTGTAAAACTTCTTTTGCATTTTCAGCAGGTGTTCCAGGAAAAATTACTAAGAATTCTTCCCCACCAAATCTTCCTACTAAATCACTTTCCCTTAAATTGTTTTTTATTATTCTTGCAAATTCTTTCAAAACTTCATCACCAACAGTATGTCCATATTTATCATTAACTCTTTTAAAATCATCTATATCTATCATCGCAACAGAGAGAGGAATATCCTGCCTTTGGGCTAATTTTGAATATTCTTCTAATTTATTGGTTATTACTCGTTTATTACTTACATTAGATAAAAAGTCTATTTCAGAATTGTCTTTATATTCGTTATAATTATTAATCACATTAAACAACATTGATAAAGCATTATTGGCTATAGAAACTATCTGAATCATTAAATCCTTATCAGTTACATTCTCAAATAGTATCACTCCATGTTCATTATTATTCCTTTCAATTAAAAATATCTCAAAATCTTCTAATGTTTCTCCATTTGAATTATAATTACCTCTATATATCCATTTTGAAGGAGTAATCGGTCTTTTAAGATGTGCATACATTTTATTAAGTAAAAAATCATCATTATAAACAACTTCTTTCTTTGAAAATGAATACAATCTACCCGTTGTCGTAGATAGCAACAACAAATGCATTGAATCAAATATAAATAATTGCTTAAACAATTCATAGAGTTTTTTTAGTAAATGAAATTCATCTTCAATAAATTCTGTAAGTTCAAGAATTTTCAATCTTATAGTTTCAAATTTTAAAGTTTCATCAAGTATATCAACAAGTTCTCCAAAAGGTTGTTTCCTTATCTTATACACTTCTCTTGACCATGAAATTATATAAGGACCTTTTAAAAAAGAAATCAATTTTTTAATTAATTCTTCCCTTCGCAAACCTTTAGAAAGAAATAAATCAGCCCCACTTGCTTCAGCCCAAAATTTATTTATTGATTCATCAATTCCGGTCAATATAACTACACCTACTTTTTGAAATGAGGTATATGCTTTGATTATTCTACAAACATGAATTCCATTCATTTTAGGCATAACAAAATCTGTCACAACAGCATCAGGCATAAATTCAAAAAATTTATTAAGTCCTTCTAACCCATCTTCTGCTGTATCCACTGTAAATCCCTCTTTTTCTAACTCTTTTCTTAAAAATTCTCGCCATAATTTACTGTCTTCTATAACAAGAACTTTTTTACCATCCATTACTCACACCTCGCTTAAATACACATTATATATTTTAATTTTATCAAAATCCCAAATAAATTACAAATAACTTTGACAAATGTATAAATACGCGTTATATTATTTTCGAGGAGTTGAAAACATGACTAAAGAAATTTTGATTGGCAATGTAAAAATAGGCGGAAATAATCATGTTGTAATTCAATCAATGACTAATACTAAAACCGAAGATCATAACTCCACTTTAAACCAGATAAACAAGCTTTATGAAGTTGGTTGTGAACTTGTTAGGGTATCTGTTCCAAATAATGATGCAGCTGAAAGTTTAAAAATTATTACAGAAAATTCGCCTGTACCTATAATAGCAGATATTCACTTTGATTACAAACTTGCAATTAAAAGTATTCAAAATGGTGCTAAAAAGGTTAGGATTAATCCTGGAAATATTGGAAGCGAAGATAAAGTTTTAGAAGTTGTTAGAGTAGCTCAAGAATATAAAGTACCTATAAGAGTCGGGGCAAATTCTGGTTCAATCCCAAAAGAATTTGAACATTTACCAAAAGTGGATGCCCTTTGCGAAGCAGCCTTAAAAGAAGTTAGAATATTAGAAAAATATGGATTTGAAGATATAGTTATATCAGTAAAAAGTTCAGATGTAAAAGAAACTATAAAGGCATATGAAAAAATCTCAAAACTTACAAATTACCCTTTACATATTGGTGTAACGGAAGCCGGAACATATGAATGGTCCATAGTAAAGTCTTCTGTTGCCCTAGGATATTTGTTATATAAACACATTGGGGATACAATCAGAGTTTCTATTGCTGGTGATCCTATTGATGAGGTAAGAATTGCAAAAAAAATCCTTATTTCATTAGGTTTACGCCAAGGTTTAGAAGTTATCGCTTGCCCTACATGTTCTAGAACAGAAATAAACGTTGAAAAATGGGCAAAAAAAGTGGAAGAAAAATTTTCATACATTAATAAAAACTTAAAAATTGCAATTTTAGGTTGCGTCGTTAATGGAATAGGTGAAGGAAAAGACGCTGATATTGGTATTGCAGGGGTGAAAAACGGCTTTGTTTTGTTTTATAAAGGAAAAATAGTAGATGAATATAAAGAAGAAGAAATTTTAAATGAAATAGAAAAGCTTATTGAACTAGAGGAAGAAGAATGAATCTTTTTCTTTGAACAGTTGAAATTATTAAATGCTTCTTTCCCAATGATATCTGTAAATTTTCTCCTCCTATCCTATTTAAAGCACTTCTTAAAAAATATGCATTTACAATTGTTGTAAATCGTTCTTGAATACTTGTTTCAAGAACCCCTTTATATTCCATTCCTTTTGTAAAAGTGTAAAAGAAAATTCCTTTCCTTGTACCACTGATTTTTACCTGAGAATTTCTTCCAAGTATCATTGATCTTCTTAAGTAATGCTTTAAATGACTTGCTCCTATTTTAGCAATAATTTTCCCAGCATTTATTTCTTCTTCTATCAAAAACAACTTGTTATCTTTGATTTCTTCGCCACATAAGTTATACAAAAATTCTCCTTTAAAAACAAGGTGATTAAGCCCTCGACCCACAACTAATTCTCGTGATGAATCGTCTTTAAGTGATTTTACTATATGTCTTGATGAATAGTATGGAATACTCCAGAAAGCTGAGTCATAACTTTCGATAGAATCCCTTGAGGTATAGCAGATTATATCCCTTGACTGAGCGGCTATTTTTGTTTTATCTCCGAAAAATAAATCAACCATACTACCTTCCTCTAAATGTGAAGAAGCAAAATCTAAATCTTTAACAAAAAATGTTTTATTGAGTTTCGAAATATTATCAAACCTATCTTCAAATTTTTCAAATCTAAACTTTCCAACCCTGAGTTTCAGATTTTCTTCTTTAACTTTAAAAGTAACAAAATTTCCATCAGAATAAATTAAAACATTTCCTTTAAGTTCAGATATAAAATATTTGAGAATATCTAAGGAAGTTGAAAATTTTAGCGATGTAGGATTCATCTCAGAAACCGTCGCTTTTACTGAAAAACACCCATCTCCACCATAAAAGACAAGTTTTCCATTATCATACGATACTCCTACCAATCTATTAATTGGCTCGACAGTCCCACAAACCTTATCAATATGTAATATGATCCGTTTTAATTTTTCAGCACCAACGACAACCTTCATATTTCACCTCATACATACTCCTTACAAATATTATATCAACTAAACAAAAATAAAACCACCCCTTGATTAATTCAAGGGGTGGTAAATGAAATTCTTTAATATTATTGATTTCCGTATTCTTCGGCAAGATACTTGTTAATCTGGTCATTTGCTGTCTTAATCGCAGTTTCCATATCAACTTTTCCATTTACGAAATCAGAGAACATATTCCCAACAACAGTTCTAATTTCATACCATACACCTATCTGTGGATCAAAGACTGCATTATCAATTTGAGAAAGAGGAATTTCTGCTAATGGATCTGTTTTTACGTATTCTTTCCAAATATTTGTTTCAAGTGCGCTTTTTCTAACAGGAATGTATCCAGTATTGATTGACCAGAATGCTGTAACTTCTGGAGAAACAAGATATTTCATGAATTCCCATGCAGCTTTCTTTTCATCTTCAGAGGCACTGGCAAACATAATAATATCTGTTCCTGCAAATGGAACTTTTCTTGTTTTCCATACTGGAACTGGTGCCCATGCCCATGTAAATTTTCCTGCTGTACTTTTATTTACATATGGTTTACTTGCAATTGTTTCAATAAACATAGCTATTTTCTGTTGGCCAAATGGACCATCCATGTATCCACCTTGATAATAAGCAATTCCATCATCAATCATTTTCTTTACAAATGATAGAACTTCCCTTGTTTCAGGACTGTCAATGTTTGAAACCCATTTTCCATTTTCAAATCTTAAAATTGAACCGCCTCTTAAAGTAAGAAGAATATTGAAGAAATCAACAGTTGTTCTAAAACCAAGTCCATATTGATCAACTTTTCCATCACCATCAATATCTTCGGTTAAAACCTTTGCATTGTAATAAAGTTCATTTATTGATTTTGGAACATCTAAACCGTATAATGAGAAAAGATCTGCGTTATAGTAAAGAACATACAAACTTTTATTAAATGGAACTGCGTATACTGTATCTCCCCACATACAATTTTCTCTCAAAGGTCTGAAAACATCTTCCCATTCTTCCTTAGTTAGACCAATTTTGGAATCGTTTAAAAATTCATTTAAAGATTGAACAACACCACTTTGAATAAGTTTAGCAGTCCAGTTAGAATAAGCTTGTGAAATTGTTGGAAGTTCCCCTGCTTGTGCACCAGCAAGTAATTTTTGACTTAATGCACCGTAGTTTCCAACATACACAGCTTCAACTTCAATATCTTGATGAGTATCATTGAAATTTTGAACTATCTGTTCAAGTGTTTTTCCATGGCCTCCACCCATAGCATGCCAAAATACTACTTTTGTTTTTGGGAAGGCAAAAATAGCCAAACTTAACACGAGAAGCACTACCAAAAGTTTCTTCATAACTTTTCCCCTCCTTATTAAGAGATTATCCAAGCACTTTATATTATACCATAATTTACACTACATTTTTCTCTTGAATTATACCTTTTTTAAACCTTTCTTTATCTAAATATGATATATCACTATGTAAAGTTTTACCAAAAACTATCATTTCAGCAATAGCCTCACCCACAGCAGGCGCAAGCATAAAACCATGCCCGGAAAAGCCGATTGCATAGTAAAAGTTTTCAATTTCACTTGATTTTCCCAGTATAGGTTGGGCATCTGGTGACATATTATACTCACCCGACCAGTGCCTTAAAATCCTTAAATTATTTAAAAACGGAAAAATTTTTACCATCTTTTTGGCCATTTCTTTTTCAAACTTAAAAGTAACATTTTCATTTATTCCAGGTTTTTCATCTTTATCACCCTGACCCATAATAAATTGTCCGTGAAGCGCTTGCCTGATATAAAAATTCCCTGAAAAACTAATTGCCATAAAAGGAAAGAAATATTTAAGTGGTTCAGTTACAAAAATTTGGTGTCTGTAGCTTTCGGTTGGAAAATCTATTCCTGCCATTTTTCCAATTTCTTTTGACCAGGCACCTGCTGCATTCACAAGCACATCACATTCAAAATATCCCCTTGAAGTTTGTATCCCCTTTATTTTTCCATTTTCAATATCTATTCCATTCACTTCAGTATGAGTATAAATATTAATTCCCTTACTTTCTGCAGCCTTTGCATATCCAAAAGTTGTTTTATGAGGGTTTGCATGTCCATCAGTAGGACAAAATGTTGCAAGAACTACTCCATCAGTGTTTATATAAGGATATCTTTCTTTTACCATTTTTGGGCTGAGAATTTCAACCTCAAGACCCTGCTCTCTTTGCATTTTTACGTTTTTTTCAAACTGCTCTGCTTCTTCTTCTGAATACGACAAAAGTAAATATCCACCCTGCTTGTATTCTATATCCATACCAACTTCTTCTTTAAATTTTTTAAAGAATTCAACACTTCTCATAGCAAGTTTAACATTTGCTTCTGTACTCCACTGTTGTCTAATTCCACCACCACATCTACCGGTAGCACCCGATGAAAGATATCTTTTTTCAAAGATTGCAACAGAAGTTTCACCCATTTTTCCCAAAAAATATGCTATCGCAGTTCCAATTACTCCTCCTCCAATTATGCAAACTTTATATTTCATTTTCTTCATCTCCTTTTATTATAGCTTTAAACGGGATAGGAATAGTTGGAGGCCTAAATCTACCAGGTTCAAGTTCAGAAATAGGAATTCCAGTTTTCATAGAAATTATTGATAAAGTTTGAAGTCTACACACTCTTCCTCCACATGGACCCATAGAAATTCTTAAATATCGCCTAAGCTCTTCAAAATCAGTAAAACCATTATCAATGGCTTCCTCAATTTTGCTTCTTGTAACCTCTTCACATCTACAAACAATTTCTTCATCTTCAAGTGAAATTTTTGAAAAATGCCTTACCTCATTTTCAAGGCCTTTAGGAATTTTTAAAAATACAATATGGGTCTTTCCTCTATTGTTTCTAACAACTTTTTCTACTTCACCTTCTCCAACTATCTCTCCATTTTTATTTTGCAATAAGACTTTTTCATTAATTTCGGGAAGTTCAAATTCATATGGAATACCAATTATAGAATATTTTTCTTGTTCTTGAATTAAGAAAATTGCAAGCCCTGGACACTTCATAACACAGACTCCGCAACCAATACATTTTTCATAATCAACATGTGGAATACCATTAATATTACCGCCAACTGAAATTGCACCTGTGGGGCAGGATGTCTCACAGGGATTACATGGGATATTCTGTGGACATTCGATTTTCACTCTAAGTTTTCCAGTTGGACCAGTATTTTCCTGTTTTTCAGTTCTAAATCCTCCTTCAGGAAAATTAACTCCAAACTTTTTAAGTCCATTTCTAACTTTGGTAGAAAATGGTCCTTTTCTAAATTCTTCCAATTCCTTTTTCATCTTATTTATCTTTTCACTTAAGTCTTTCCCTGTTATTTTTTGTGCTATATTATAACCGGCAATATAACCTTCTATCATTGCTGTTGAAGCTTCTTCAATACTTGCAAGATCACCGGCGATATAGACGTTATCAACACTTGTTTTCATATTCTCATCTCTAAATGGAACGTATCCTCCAAGTTCTGGAATATATTCTATTTTTGCTCCTGCCTGCGCTGCAAGTTCAACACTTGGTTGAAGCCCAACTGCCAAGCAAATGGTATCCACAACTAATTCCTTTTCAGTTCCCTTAATTGGTTTGAATCTTTCATCAACTTCACTAATAACTGCTCCTCTTACTTTTTCTTCACCTATTGCTTCAACAATTGTATGTTTAAGAAGAATAGGAACTCCCATTCTTTTCACCTTATTAGCATGGACAAGATATCCGCCAACTTTATCACTAGCTTCAACTATTGCTTTAACATTTGCTCCTGCCTGTAATAATTGATATGCAACAATAAGACCTATATTTCCTGCACCTACTATTAAAAAATCCTGCCCGGGAAGCACCCTATACTGATTCATAAGCGTTTGAACGGCACCTGCTCCATATACACCTGGAAGGAAATTTTTCTTAAAAGAAATAAATCTTTCTGAAGCGCCAGTTGCTATTAGCAAAAAATCTGCATTTATATCATACGCTTTCTCATTGTCCCTTTCATATACAACAATTCCATCTTCATAAATTCCACTAACAGTTGTTTTCATTTGAAACTTTACACCTAAATCAATTGCCTTTTGGTAAAGTATTTCACCAATTTCAAACCCTCTGGTTGATGCAAAAAAACCTTCATGGCCAAAAAATTTATGAGTTTGTTTTGGTAGTTGGCCTCCAGGTTTTATCCCTTCATCAACCACAAGGACATCTACTCCACTTTCGGCAATTGCAATTGCACCACATAATCCTGCAGGACCTGCCCCAATTACCAAAGCCTGGACTTTTTTTACCATACTGGATTCCCCTTCCCCTTCTGTCTTTCAACTTTCATCCCATTTTCAACCAGAGTAATACAGGCCCTTATATTTGGAACTCCATTTACTATAACAAGACATGATGAACACTTCCCGATTGCACAAAAAAAACCTCTAGGTTTTCCACTATCAGTAAAACCAAAAATATCTATACCATTATCAATCAACGCACTAGCAATAGTGTCTCCTTTCAATGCTTTTAATCTTTGCCCTTCAAACTCAAATTCAATTTCCTGTTTTTCCTCCATTTTTCCGAGAATTGGATGGCTTGCGACCCTTCTTGGCAAAGGTATCCCCCCCTTTTTTTATGACTACTTTTTTATTATACATTTTTATGTTTTGATATAGAACCTTCATAAAAATTAATATAATTTCAAATCTAATCTTTAAAGACTTTAAATTTTATTTAATCCGTAATTTTGAATATTAAAAATTCTGTTATAATTTTCATAAAAGGAGTGATTAAATGGATATTGTAAATATAATTTCAAAAGAGTTGAATGTTGAAGTCTGGCAGGTAAAAAATACAATCGACCTTCTTTTAAATGATAATACCGTCCCATTTATTAGCAGGTACAGAAAAGAAGCAACCGGAAATCTCAATGAAGAACAAATAAGAAGTATTAACGAAAAATACAACTATTACAAAAATCTTGAAAAATATAAAGAAACTGTTATAAAAACAATAAAAGAACAGGGAAAACTTTCAAAAGAACTTGAAGACAAAATAAAAAATTGCACCAAATTAACTGAACTTGAAAATATTTATCTTCCTTTTAAGAAAAGAAAGAAAACAAAAGCCGATATAGCCATAGAAAATGGGCTTGAACCACTAGCAAAAATGCTTTTCAATCAAAAAGTAAATTTTGATGTGGCTGCAAAAGATTATTTAACTGAAAAGTTTAATACAATTGAAAAGGTTAAAGATGGTGTTTCATATATTATTGGGCAATGGTTTTCACACGACACAAAAATTAGAACCAAACTTTTAGAATATCTCTTGAACCATGGAATCATCCATGTTTCCAAGAAAAAGAAATTTGAAAATGTAAAAACAAAATTTGAGATGTTTTCCAATTTCTCCCAAAAAATTAATAAAATTCCCGAATATAGAATTCTTTCTATTAACAGGGGAGAAAAAGAAGGGATATTAAAAGTAAATATTGTTATCGAACCAAAATTCAAACAGCTACTTTTCAATAAATTTTTATCAAAATGGGAAGAAAATAATAAGATTATTCTTTGCGGATTGGAATATGGTTGGAATAACATGCTTTTTCCTTCAATTGAAAATCAAGTAAGAAATATATTGAAAGAAAAAGCAGAAAAAAGAGCTATAGAAATATTTGCAAGTAATTTAAAACAACTTTTACTTACTCCTCCAATAAAGAAAAAAAGGATTCTGGCAATTGATCCAGGTTTTAGAACAGGATGTAAGATTGTTGCACTTGATGAATATGGAAATTATTTGGATCATAACACCATCTATCCTGTTCCTCCAAAAAATGATTATGAAACTTCAGAAAAAATTGTACTGGATTTTATCAAAAAATATGATTTAAATTTAATAGCAATTGGAAACGGAACTGCTTCAAGGGAAACTCAAAAATTCATCGTCGAGCTCTTAAAAAAACACAAACTGAATATTAAATATTTATTTGTAAACGAAGCTGGAGCTTCTGTTTATTCGGCTTCTAAGCTTGCTAAAGAAGAATTTCCCGATCTTGATGTTACAATTAGAGGAGCAATAAGTATTGGTAGAAGAGTGCAAGATCCACTCGCTGAATTTGTCAAAATTGATCCTAAATCTCTTGGAGTAGGCCAATATCAACATGATGTAAATCAGAAAAATTTGAAAAAAGAGCTGGATAATGTAATTGAAGATGTTGTAAATCTTGTAGGAGTTAATTTAAACACAGCTTCATCAAGACTTTTGGAATATGTTTCGGGAATCACTCCTAAACTTTCTAAAAAAATTGTTGAATACAGAGAAAAACATGGTAAATTTAACGAAAGAAAAGAACTATTAAATGTGAGTGGAATGGGGAAAAAAACATTTCAACAATGTGCGGGTTTTTTAAGAATATTTGATGGAATTAATCCCTTAGAAATCACAGGAATTCACCCAGAAAACTACGAAACTGCAGAAAAACTTCTTAATCTATATGGATATAGAATTGAAGATATTAAAACAGATAAGATAAAACAAAAATTGGAAAATATACTGAATAATGAAGACAAACTTAAAAAGCTTTCAGAATCTTTAAATGTCGGAATTTATACTTTAAAAGACATTATTTTAGATCTAATAAAACCTGGTAGAGATCCAAGAGATGAACTTCCTCAGCCTCTCTTATTCGATGATATTTTAACGTTTGATGATTTAAAAATAGGGATGAAACTTCAAGGAACAATAACCAATATTACAGATTTTGGAACCTTTGTAAATATTGGAATTAAGGAAAGTGGATTAATACATAAGAGTAAAATTAAAAAGGAATTAAAAATAAATCAAATTGTCAATGTAAGGATTATTGATCTTGATTATGATCTCAAACATATCCAGCTTGAGCTTATTTGAGGTGATAAAATGAAAAAATTTTTGATTTTTACACTTGACAACACTAAATATGCTTTTAATGTTGAAAATGTAATTAAAATTGTTCAAAACAACCATCAAAAACAATTCACAGCTAATTTATTAGACGACGAAATTGTTCCTGTTGTAAGTCTCAAAGAAATTTTCAAAATTTCAGGTTCTGAAAATTCTAAAGAAGAAAAAATAATCTTCGTACAAAATAAAAATCCTGAAAAATTAGGATTAATTGTTGATAAAGTAAATGATATTATCGAAGCAAACTATTTAAATGAATTTCCTGAATTGGATGGTTTATCTTCTGAACTTTTCGTTGGAGTAATTTCAGACAAAAATGGCCATATACTTATTCTAAACATCGAAAAGATTTTCGAATTAGTTAGAAAGAGTATGTAAGAAGAGAAGGAGGATTTATTCTAACTAAAGATTTTGTAGGATATGCTTTCAAAACATTGTTTAATACATTATTTACTTTTTTAATATCTTTTGTTTTAACAATAAAATGATGAAGGTAATTATTTCTCATTCGAGGTATTATATACTCTGTTGGACCAATTATCTCATCATCAATAATCTTCTTTAATTCCCCAACTAATTTACTTGTTGTGATGTATCCCAACTCCTTATCAGATGAAAATGTTATCACCTGAACTACATCAGAATATGGAGGATATTTTAAGGATTTTCTTTTTTGAAGTTCAAGCTTATAGAAACTTTCGACATCCTGTTCTACAGCAAATTTAATCACATCACTTTCAGGATTATACGTTTGTATTAAGGCTTTTCCCTTATTTCTTCTTCCTGAACGTCCAACAACCTGAACAAGTAGTTGAAAAGCTTTAATTTCAGAATTATAATCTGGAAGTTTGTAAATTGCGTCAATGTCAGTTACAACAATTAAAGAAATTGTTGGAACATCAAGCCCCTTAGTAATCATCTTTGTACCAACCAATATATCTAATTTTCCATTTAATAGATCTTTAATTACTTCATTAAACAAATTCGGTTTTCTGATAATTTCAGTATCCGCTCTGGCAATTTTCCTTCCGGGAAAAAACTGAATGAGTTCTTTTTCCATTCTTTCCGTTCCTGCACCTTTTTCCAAAAGCATTACAGATCCGCAAGATGGACAAACATTAATTACACTCTGCTCGTGTCCACAAATATGACATTTTAATTTTCCCTCATCTTTATGGTATGTTAGTGCAACATCACAATTGGGACATTTCACAAAATAACCGCACCTTTGACACATCAAAAGTGAAAATCCTTTTCTTCTTACAAAAGTAATAACACTATTTCCTTTTTCTAGTTCACTGATAATCTCATCAAGCATTTTTTTGGAGATATGTGGTGTAATTTTTTCTTCCTTGTTAAGATCAACAACCTCAACTTCAGGCAAAACTGTCCCAAATCTTTCAGTCAAATTGTGAAAGTGAAATTCTCCGTTCTTGGCTTTAAAATAATTTTCAAGTCTAGGTGTTGCACTTCCAAAAATAACAGTTTTTGGATATTTTTCTAAAATGCTAATTGCATCATAAATAGGCTCAGAATCCTGATAATAACTATCATCATGTTCCTCATCAACAACAACCAGATTTAAATCCTTTAATGGGACAAAAATTGCACTTCTTGTTCCAATTAGAACATCTATTTCACCAGTTACACTTTTTAACCAGATGTCGGCTTTTTTAGACTTTGTAAGATAACTGTGATATATGCCAATATTAAGATCTGGAAATCTGGATTTTATTCTTGAAAAGGTCTGCTCGATTAAAGATGTCTCTGGAACAAGATATAAAGTCCTACCAAACTTTAAAAAATGTTCCATTACTGAGAGGTAAACTTCCGTTTTTCCACTTCCTGTTACTCCCATTAAAAGGTGCTTCCCTTTACTTTTTACAATATCATTAACAATTTCCTTTTGTTTTTGTGTTAATTCTATCTTTTTTCCTTCAAAATCAAGTGGCGTTTCGGACAGTAAAATTAACTTTTTCCTTTCAAGTTGTAATAAAACATCTTTTGTAATACCAAAAATATTTCGCAATTCACTATATGTTCCACTACCCCTTGAAAGTAAATAATTTAATACAATCTGCTGTCTTTTGGTTAACCTTTTCTCGCTGATTTCAGAGATTTCAGCATCCAGATATACATAAATCTCACGTTGAGGCCTTGGTTTTCTAACTCTTAAATCTTTTTCAATTTTTACAATCCCATTTTTAACAAGTTCGTTTAATTTTGTTTCACCATATTTTTCAATAAATTCTTTCTTGGATAATTCTTCAACTGGATAAAGAGGACTCAAAGCTTTTATTTTATCTTCAAAATAATCTTCTATACCTTTTGGAAATGAAAGATCAAGAAGCTTTCCAAGAGAGGAGTTATAAACTTCTGAAATTTCCCTAATTATTTTTACATACCATTCAGGTAAAAAGCTTCTTCCATCAATTCTATTTAAAATTTCTTTAAAATTTCCGCTTTCATTTTTTTTGTCTATTACATATGCTATGCTTTTCTTCCCTTTATAATTGACATAAACCCTTTCACCTATTTGAAGGTCAGAATTATATGAATACAAAAATGTTTTGTTTAATGAACTTCCAGACAAAACTATCTCGTAAACCATGATTTTCACCTCAAACAAATTTTACCATATTAAAACATTGTTTACTTGACTTAAATAAACAAATATATAATAATATAATTTAGAAAAATGTTATCAATCTAGTAATGGAGGTGATAAAATGCCAATGTACAGATACATCTGTAAAAATTGTGGAACCGAAAAAGTTGAACTTCATGGAATCAACGAAAATCCAGAAATCATATGCGATGCTTGTGGCAATGAAATGGAAAAAGCAATTGGAAGGGTGGGAATTGTTTTCAAAGGAAGTGGTTTTTATATAACTGACAGTAGAAAAACCACCACTACCAGCTCTAAAAATACAACCAATAAATAAATTAAAAGCCCCCATTTCTGGGGGCTTATTATTGGTCTACGGATTAAAGAGGTTTTACATTTGCCGCTTGAGGACCTTTTTGGCCATCTTGAACGTCAAATTCGACTTCTTGACCTTCCTTTAATGTCTTGAATCCATCTGTCTGGATTGCACTCCAGTGAACAAAAATGTCTTCTCCGTCTTCCTTAGTGATGAATCCGTAACCTTTCTTTGCATCAAACCACTTAACTGTACCTTTCATAAAAAAAACGCCTCCTCGTAAATCATTTTACATTCCCCGCCCTTCGGGGTTAATTAAAGTATACACCTTTTATTTTTTTTGTCAATCTTTTTTCTGACTTTTTACTCCCTAATTTTAGAAGTATTTAAAATTACTGTAATTTCACCTTTTACGCCTTCTCCAAAATACTCAATTGCTTCACTTACAAAACCTTTAAAAAATTCCTGAAATTTTTTGGTCATTTCTCTTGCAATAAAAACTTCAACATCTCCAATGATACTTAAAATATCTTTTAAGGTCTTAACAAGTCTTTCTGGACTTTCAAAAAAAATAAATAGATCAATTAAATCATTTTCTTCATTAATTTTTCTCAATAACCTTCTCCGTTTTTTATCTCTGGGCATAAACCCTAGAAATGTAAATCTATTTCCGTAATATCCACTCGCGGCAAGTGCAGTTAGAACAGCACTTGGACCAGGGATTACGTCAACTTCTATGTTATTTTCATAGCACATTCTTACTAAATCTGTCCCAGGATCGGAAATAACTGGCATGCCAGCATCACTTACATAAGCTATTTCTTCACCTTTTTTTAATTTTTCAAGTATTTTCTCTTTTTTCTTGTCAGAACTATGTTCATTAAAGGAATCAATTGGTTTTGATATGGAATAGTAATTTAAAAGTTTTAAGGTTCTTCTTGTATCTTCTGAAAGTATTAAATCTACCTCTTTTAAAACTTTTAAAGCCCTAAGAGTAATATCCTCGATATTTCCTATGGGTGTACCTATAATAACTAATTTTCCCTGCAAACAAATCTCTCCCTAGCAGCTTCAGCTTTCTCAATAATTTTTTCTATTTCATTGAACTTTTCAAGGTTAAAGTAATTATTAAATGTTTCAAAAAGGGTATTTTTGAGCTTTTTTATATCTATTTTCATATGTTGATCAAGTCCATATTGCACCACATCATTTTTCATGTCTTTAAAGCAGTATTTTATTTCATTATTTGTTTCCAAAATTATAGAACCATGTTGAAGAATAAAATCTTTTGTTCTCATTTGAGCACTACCCACGACTTTATAACCATTTAAAGTTATCTCATACCATGATGGTGCATCAAAACAGGCAGAGGTGTTACCATTTTGAACCCTCTCAGTTAATTTTGCAGGGAAACCTAATCTGTTCAATCCTTCAACAATAATCTGAGAAATTTTTTTGTAGAATTCAAGAACTGAAAGTTTAAAGTATTCGTGTGTTTTAGGTATAACTATACTGTAAGTCAATTCATTGAAGTGAAGAACGGCTCTACCACCTGTAGGTCTTCTAACACACTCGTATCCAATTTCTTTTATAAATTTAAAATTGATGTTTTTAGGTCTTTGATTAACTCCCAAAGACAAAGTTGGAACTTTCCAGGTATAGAAACGAAGGAAAGATTCTCCAAAACTACCTAGCACGTAATCAATTGCCATATTTAAACTTCCAGGATAATCCCAGGTTTCAAAATATTTCATATTTGATCCTCTCTTATTAGATTCTTCTAAATGCATCAAGTACACTTTCAGCAATTGCACGGAATTTATCATTTCCTATTTCAGCAGCACCTATTATACTTTCCTCTTTACCGTTATATTCCTTTGTTAAGTGAGTAATAATGAATTTTTTTCCAGCAAGGTATACTTCAACTGTATCATCAATGGAAAGGGCATAATCATGGATGTCTGAAAGAGCATTTAAAATTGCATTGCCAATAACAATTGGAACATTTTTCGATGTTTTAGGCCCTAAAGCATCTCCATAGAATTCTTCATTCCCATGTTCAATAACAACCGAAATCTTTAAAGTTCTAGAATCTGGCTCTTCAACTTTAAGGTTAGTTAATGAATACGGCAATATTCTTGCTTTTTGAATATCTCCTTTTATTTGTGCTACACTCACAATTCTTCTATCTATCTTAATTCCTGTACTTGCAAGAAGTACCGTTTCTATGTCCCTTACTACCTGTTTTGGACTTTTTTCACTATCAGCTACAATATGTATTTCAACTATTTCTTCTCCTTCATTTACGATTTTTGCAGCCTTAACCCCTGGAACCTTGGTTAACAAAGCTTCAACACTCTCAAGGTTTATCATTCTATCCCCCCTAAATCACTTACAAACATTTTAAATTTATGGAAATCTTCTACAAAATTGTTTATTTTTTTTAAAATTTTATCATCGTTTATTTCATCCAGTTCTATTTTAAACATTCCAACTACTTTTTCCTTAATTCCGGAAATGGGGAAGAATTTTCCAGGTAAAAAACCATATTTGTTTCTCAAAATAGAAAAAAATTCAGCATATAGATTTCTATATCTTCCGCTACTTATCCCAACGAAATATATACCATCATCTGTGATAAATGATTTTAAAAAGTCTATCTGTCCATTAGATAATTTTTTTATCTTATCATATAATTTATCATCAATTTTTTTTGCAAAATTAAGCCAAGTTTTTCCAGAAACTTCCTCATTAAACATTTCTTTTGAAACAAGAGACTTATCACCACCAACAGCCAAAAAATGCGTTTGAATGGGAAATCTTAAAATTCCAGCCTGCATTTTGGGAATTTTTGAACTTGAAAAAATAACATCATATAAATTTGCTAGCTCTTCGTCATAAAAATCTTTTATTTTATATAGTGATGGTGTTTTTTCAAAAGGATTTGAAATAGTAACACCATAAATTACTTTACCATCCGGATTTGCTCCAACAACCACTACAAAATTGTTTGGAGAATATACAGAAACAAGAATTAAATGTTTATGAAAAACATCCAATTTATCCTTATAACTATGTAAGAATTCAAGCAAAAATCCTTTTTTAGGTAATGAAACCTCACATATTTTTTTCAATTTCTCTGGTCCATAGTATACCATATTATCTTCTCTTCACAAAATAATCAATGCTTCTATTCCAGGTTTTTTCCTCTTCGTCTGTAAAATAACAAGCAGGAAGTTCTCCACGTTCTCTGTGATAAGCTAAACATTCGCAACATTTTCCCTTTCTAGGACATCCTGGATAACTACAATTACAATTTTGAAGATTTTTTTCGTAATTTTCGCATTGCATTTCTATATCCCCTCCCTGATTTCCGTAACATTATTTTCTTCATCCATAATCAATACTTTAGGACCCTTGTATTCGCCTTCCTCATACATTGCAAAAGCCATTATTATAACTTTATCACCATTTTCAACCAATCTTGCTGCTGCTCCATTAATAACTATCTTTTTACTTCCTCTTTTCTCAGGAATAGTATAGGTAACAAATCTTTGACCGTTACTAACATCGGCAACCAAAACCAATTCATTTGGTTTTATACCTGCCTTTTCCATTAATTCTAAATCTATTCCAATACTTCCCATGTATTCTATACTTTTATCAGTTACTGTCGCCATATGAATCTTAGATTTCAGCAAAATCTCTTGCATACTTAAACCTCCTCACTTTTTTTAATAGGTAATTCAAAAATAAAGGCATTGCCATTACCTCTGGGATCAACCCATATTCTTCCACCATGTTCTTCCTCTATGATCTTTTTACATATTGATAGTCCCAAACCTGTTCCTTGAATCTTTGTTGTGAAAAATGGAGTGAAAATTTTCTCAAGAACTTCCGATGGTATCGGATTCCCCTGATTCCAAATTTCAACTTTAATTGATTTTAAATCCTTCTTGACCTTTATTTCAATTTTACCACCTTCAGGAGTTTCATCAATAGCATTTTGTATTAAATTAATTAAAACCTGTTTGATTCTGGACTTATCTGCATATATTTCCATATTTTCACTATCGGTTTTAAATTCAAACATAATTTTTTTACTTTTTATTCTATCTTCGTGAAGTAAAAAAACCTCCGAAATTAATTCATTGATATTAAATTCTTCATAATTTAAAACCCTTTTATCTTTACTAAATTCTAATATTTCAGAAACTATGTTTTCAAGTCTAACAATTTCATCTGAAATAATTTTCAAGTATCTTTTTCTTTTAGTTTCATCATCAGAATACTTTTCAAGCCTCTTGATAAATCCTCCCAAAACTGATATTGGGTTCCTTAATTCGTGTACCACTCGTGCTGACATTTCACCCAAAGCGGCTAATTTCTCTTGTTTTTTTCTTTCCCGTTCAAGAAGCACTCTTTCAGTTACATCTTCAAAGGTGATAATAGTTCCTCTCAACATTATTCTTTCTGAATCCCACAAGGGAGATATTGAAATATCGAAATATTTGTCTTGATCAAACATTTTTATTTTATAATCTCTTAACTTTACTTCTTTTTTTTCCTTTAAAACCTGGTAGGCCAAATTCTTAATTTCCAAAAACTGATTTCCAAAAGCTTCCAGTTTATGTCCCAAAATTTGCTCTTTAGTTATTTTAAAATAACTCTCAGCTTTTCTATTCAGCTCAGTTATTTTTCCTTCCTTATCTAAGACTACAACAGCTGCCGATAAATTTTGAAGTACAAGTTCAGAAAAATCTTTTAAGTATTCTATTACATACTTTTGTTTTTCTAAATTTAAAGTTTTTTCTCTTAACTCTGCATAGTTAATTGCATTTTCTATAGCAAGTCCTGCACTATCAGAAATTATCCTCAAAATTTCAATATCAGCAGTGGTAATGGGGTGTCTGGAAAATCTATTATCTAAAACAACCACACCAATTGTATCATTTTTTCCAATCAGAGGCACTATAACAAATTCGTCAGATTCAAGTAAAGGTAAAAGAAAATCGGGAGTATTTGTTTCATAAATTACATTTTTGTTGACATGCACTATCTTCCTTCTTACCACAGCTCTTTCAAGAAATCTATGAGATTTATATGGAAAGATTTTATCTTTAATTTTTCTGGTAAGTACATTATCCAATGTCAAAGACATCGATTCTTCCCTGAGATACTGAACTACATCACCGTACCTCATGGCTCTTTGATTTGCTTTTTTCCATTCTCTTATTACTTCTTTATCGTTTGCAGGTCCTAACCAGGCCTTTCCAACAAGCACTTCCTTTTCTGCATCTTTCAATAAAAGTAGCGCTCTATTGAAACCCAAAGTTCTCCCGGATGTTAATCCAATCAAAAGAATTTTTAAAACTTCTTTTGGATCATAACTTATTCTCATAGCTTGACTTATATAATGAACCATATTCATTTTTCTCAATTGTTCTTTCTGGTTTTCAATTAATTTTTCGTGCTCGATTTTCAAATTTTTCAATTTTTCTATTTCATCTTTTAACTTTTGAAAAAAAGTCAATCTTGAATGTGTAAGTTTAAATCTCTTAACAGCATCAACAACAATATCTAAATCAAAATCTTCATAACTCTTTTCAGGAATATACCCACTTCCATGAGTTTTGTTTATAAAAACTAACCAGTATTTATCTTTTTCACCATTTAATCTAAATGGAACTGTTATTAATGATTTCAGTTTAATATTCAAAAAATTATTTTCAATATTTGGTTTTACAATAATTTTTGGACTTTCTGAAAAAACATTTAAAGAAAAATCGGAAAAACCTGGTATAAGTGTTTCTTTGTATTTATCTGGAATTGAGTAAACTATTGTATAATCCTCCTTTTCTTTCTTTGCTATAAATATTACTTCACTTGGAATGTGCTTAAACATCAACTTCACAAACTGGACAGGCAAATCATCTAAAGATTCAACTTTTCTAAAAACATCGGTTATTTCTAATAATTTTTCCATCCTCTGCATTTTCATTTTTGTCATAAATAAATTGTATGAATGATATAATAAATTCGAAAATTCCTCTATATATTCTTTGTATTTTTGGTAATCAATTTCAGAACTTGAAAACAATGCTCCGATTAAATTCCCTTCAAATTTGAGTAAATAAACAAAATATCTTTTTTCCTCAATTTCAATAATTGAGGAACTATTGAGTGGTTCTTTATTTATTTTCTTTGAAATTAACCCTTTTTCTCCAGCGATGATTCTTAAAATATCCTTGTTTGCTTCATAAATGGCTAAATTTACAGAATCAACTCCAAAATTTCTAGCAATTTCCTTAACCAAAAACTGCAATTTACCGCTTGGATATCCATTCTCAAATAATTCTGAAATACTTTCATAAACTACTTTAGGTGAAAGAAACATTTAGAAACCTCCTCTTTTCAATTATTATTTTACCACACCTGAAGCATATAAGATATACAATAAAAAAAGGCCGCCTTAAAAAAGACGGCCTTTAAATCCTTTTTTATTTTTTTATTCTTCAAACTCGTACAGTACTAATTTTCCATCTTTTCCCTTCAAAAGCATGTTAATTTCGTTCGTTTCCATGTTTCTAAAAACAAAAAATTCATGATTCATAATCTCCATCTGATCTATAGCTTCATCAACACTTGTAATCATCATATTTACTCTTTTAACTGCAACAATTTTCTCGTTTAACTCTTCAACTTCAGGCATTTCATCTACAAAAGTTTCTCCTAACCCTTTATAATTTGCTTTATGTCTTGGCCTCACATAATCTTTTTCTCTCTTAAGCTTTTTTTCAAATGAATCAGAAAGTTTATCAATAACAACATAAATGTCCGGATCTGATTCAGAAACTACGATATCTTTCCCTAAATATCTCACAATCATTTTTCCAATATAGTTTATAGCATCTTTCTCAAATTTAATATCAATATGAACATTGTTCTCCAAAAATCGATCTATCTTTTCCAACCTCTTTTCAAGATAATTTTTCATGGCATTTGTAAAATCAAATCCCTTCGAAGAAATTCTAAAATCCATATTGTTCACCTCCTATTTTAAGTATTATGTTCTTTGTTCATTCGCTCGTTTAAATCTGGTGCAAGCTCTACTAAATAAAAAGTAAAAGTTAAAACAACGTATATTATTTTTAGCCAGGTATTAGATAATAGTGTTTCATCTTCGTTACCAAGATTACCCAAATGTTTATTTATTGTTAATATTAATGATACCACAAGTACACCTGAAATCAAAAACACCCAGGGAACGAAGTAAGATACAAAACAAAACAAAATAAAAAGAATCAGATACAAATAAAATACTGATCTATCTTTTTCGTCATTTTCAAGCAAAAATTCATTCCATTTCCAAATTATAAGAGCATAGCCTAAAACACCAATTGTAAAAATTGTATTTGAAACTAAAACAAATGAAGAAAAAAGATTGGAAAAAACGTTGCAAGTAAATCCTATTGAAAAAAAGACAGCAATAAAAACAACTAAATCGGTACTGGGTAAAGATTTAGAAAATAATCTTGTTAAATACTTATCCATATTTTCGGAGGTTAACTCCTTCCCCCCTTAAATTAATATTTACCTACTGCAACCCCAAACACTTCCGGCCCTGTATGTACCCCAACCGCTGCACTAATCTGAGCAACTACATCCTTTATATCAAAGTGGTTAACAATTTCATCTATATATTTAATAAATTTTTTGCTTCCATATCCCGCAATAATATAAGGATTTTCTATGTTTTTTTCTTTTATAAATTCTTCGGCTTTTTCAATAATTTTTTTGGAAAGGGACGTAAGCTTTCTTGCATATCCAACTGATACAACTTCTCCATTATCATCAACTTCCAAAACAGGCTTAATTTTAAGAACTTTACCAAGAAGAGCCTTTGCTCTACCAATCCTTCCACCTTTTTCAAGAAAATCAAGAGTCATTACACCAAAAATAATACGCGTATTCTTTTTAATTTCATCTACAAGTTTTTGGGTAATTTCAACCCCTTTTTCAATATAATGTACAATTCCCCTATAAATTGCATATGATTCAAAACTCGCTGTTTTTAAGTCCAAAACAGATACCTTATCTTTAAAAGGCTCGCAAATTGTTTTAAACATATTATATGTTCCACTTAATTTAGAAGAAAGGGTCAAAACATAAATGTGATCATATTCTTGATACAATTTCTTGATCAATTCTTCCGCATCCTTTGGATTGGGAAGGGATGTCGAAAAATCTTTTGCAGTCTCAAGCATTTCATAAAATTTATCTATTGTTAAGTCTTTTTTATCAATATATTCTTTTCCATCGATATATACTCTCAAAGGAGCAACATAAATTGGATATTTTAATTTCACATTAGGCATATCAAAAGAAGAATCTACAACAAAGGCAATCATACTTTAACCCCCCATAAATTTATGTGGATCAACTTCATCTGGAGATTTCATTGCTTCTGTAATAATTATAACATTTTTTCCATCACAATGTACAAATCCATCTTCCAACATATATACATACTCATTATTTTCATCTTTAGCTATCAATTTACTAACTTCAAGCTTTCCAATTATAGGAGCTCGTTTATCTAATACTCCCATATCTCCTTCAAGGGTTCTAAAAGATACAATTTTAACTTCTTTATTAAATACTAAACCTTCAGGAGAATAAATTTTTAAAATCAAGTCAACACCTCCCAATTAAAGGCGTGAGCCTTATGGCTCACGCTTAACTATTTCATAAGTTTTTTTGCTTTTTCAATTGCCTCATCTATTGTTCCAACCATATAAAATGCCATCTCTGGTAGATCATCGTATTTCCCTTCAAGTATTTCTTTAAATCCTCTAATAGTTTCATTAATAGGTACATACTTTCCTGGAATATTACTGAATTTTTCAGCAACGTGAACAGGTTGGCTTAAAAATCTTTCAATCTTTCTAGCTCTTTGAACAATAAGTTTATCTTCTTCGGATAATTCTTCCATTCCAAGAATAGCAATTATATCCTGTAAGTCTTTATATCTCTGTAATATTTCTTGAACACCTCTTGCAACCTGATAATGGTCTTCTCCAACCACATTTGGATCAAGCATTTTTGAAGTTGAATCAAGTGGGTCAACAGCTGGATATAGACCTAAAGCTGCTCTTCTCCTTGAAAGAACCACTGTAGCATCAAGGTGAGTAAATGTTGTTGCTGGAGCAGGGTCAGTAATATCATCTGCAGGAACATAAATCGCTTGAACAGAGGTGATTGAACCATTTTTGGTTGAAGTAATTCTCTCCTGTAATTCGCCCATATCAGTTGCAAGTGTGGGTTGATATCCAACCGCTGAAGGCATACGACCAAGTAATGCTGAAACTTCACTACCAGCTTGGACAAACCTAAAAATATTGTCAATGAATAAAAGCACATCTTTTCCTTCGACATCCCTAAAATATTCGGCAATTGTTAATGCAGATAAAGCAACTCTAAATCTTGCACCTGGTGGTTCATTCATCTGCCCAAAAACAAGAACTGTGTTATCTAAAACTTCCGATTCTTGCATATCGAGGTAAAGCTCATTTCCTTCTCTAGTTCTTTCGCCAACGCCTGCAAACATTGAAAAACCGTGGTGCTCAATTGCTATGTTTCTAATTAATTCCATAACCAAAACTGTCTTTCCAACACCAGCTCCACCAAAAAATCCTATTTTTCCACCTTTTGGAAATGGAGCAAGAAGGTCTATAACTTTTATACCTGTTTCAAGAATTTCAACAGAAGTAGATTGTTCAGTAATAGATGGTGAATTTCTATGAATTGGCCAAAATTCCACATCTTTACCTACTTCTCCCCGCTCATCAATAGGTTCCCCAATAACGTTAAACATTCTTCCTAGAACGCCTTTGCCTACGGGTACCTTTATTGGTTCACCTGTGTTTTCAACTTCAAGTCCTCTCATTAAACCATCTGTTGTGTCAAGTGCAACAGTTCTTACAGCATTATCACCAATTAGTTGCTCAACTTCTAAAACAAGCTTTTTCCCTGATTGAGGATTAACAACAATTAATGCATCATATATATCAGGAAGTTCTCCTTCTTCAAATTGAACGTCCACAACTGGCCCAATTATTCTTATAATTTTTCCTTTTGATTTTTTTGACACTGTATATCACGCTCCTTAATTTAATTATTCCTCCTGCAATGCTTGTGCTCCAGAAACTATCTCAATTAATTCCTGTGTGATCGATGCTTGCCTTTCTTTATTATATTCCAACGTCAAGTTTTTAATCACTTCATCTGCATTCTCAGTAGCATTTCTCATGGCATTTTGTCTTGCATACAATTCACTAACTTTTGTTTCATATGCAAGAGAATAGATGCTTGCAGAAACAAAAAATTTTAAAGCAGAATCTGTAAGTTCTTCAACATTCGGTTCATATTCATATCTTGATTCTTTTAATTTTTTCTTCTCTAATGGTACTATTTTCACCAGTTCTGGTTTTTGAATTAATCTGTTTTTAAATTTACCATACACTACAAATACACTTCCAACACCATCGTTTAAAAGATCAAGCATAACAGTTTGTGCAAAATCGAAAGTTGGAATTTCATACACTCTATCGTAAATCCTTTTTGTTTTTTCATTTTTCTTAAAAAACGGAATTGTTTTTGCTCCTATAGCATAAACAAAATCTATATTTTCTTTTTCTATAACATGTAAAGCATATCTTGCAATTTCAGTAGGAAACGCACCACAAAGCCCCATATCTGTCGATAAAACCACAAGACCTCTTTTTCCATTACCAGTTAAAAAGGGATGATTGCCTTCAAGTTCAATATTTTCAATCAATCTCTTTGCCTCATTTAAAAATTCTCTAACACTACCTAATTTTCTTTCAATTTTCTTTACCCTCGCTGTTGCAACCATTTCCATGGCTTTAGTTATCTTTTTCAGAGACTCAGTAGATTGAACTCTTCTTTTAATTTGTAAAAGTTTTCCTCTACTCATTTTTTATCACTTCCCAAGAAGTTTAAGAAATTCTTTTCTAAATTCTTCTATTGCTTCTCTCAATTTATTTTCAAGCTCTTCAGTTAATACCTTTTCTTTTTTTATCTTATCCAACAATTCTTGCTTACTTTCATGCATGAATTGCAAAAATCTTTTTTCAAAAGTTTTTACACTTTCTAAAGGAATATCATCGAGATATCCATTAACTCCTGCAAATAAAACTACAACCTGTTCTTCAACTTCAAGTGGTGAATATTGCTCCTGTTTCATTAATTCCATAAGTCTTTGTCCTCTTGTGATCTGCGCCTGAGTTGCAGAATCAAGCTCTGTAGCAAATTGTGCAAAAGTTTCAAGTTCTTGATACTGTGCTAAATCTAACTTCAAAGATCCGGCAACCTGTTTCATTGCCTTAACCTGAGCCGCACCTCCAACACGTGAAACCGAAAGTCCTATATTAACCGCAGGCCTTTGTCCTACATAAAATAAGGAAGGTTCCAAATAAATTTGACCGTCTGTAATTGATATAACGTTAGTTGGAATATAAGCTGAAATATCATTTGCCTGTGTTTCAATTATTGGAAGAGCTGTTAATGAACCTCCACCATATTTTTCATCAAGTCTTGCTGCCCTTTCAAGGAGTCTGGAATGAAGATAAAAAACATCTCCAGGATACGCTTCCCTTCCAGGAGGTCTTCTCAAAAGAAGGGAAAGCTGTCTGTAAGCTACAGCATGCTTAGATAAATCATCGTAAATAACAAGTGCATCTTTTCCCTTATGCATAAAGTATTCACCCATCGCACATCCTGCATATGGTGCTATGTATTGAAGAGCTGCATTATCGGCTGCACTGGCTATAACAACAGTAGTATATTCCATTGCTCCTTCCTGTTTTAATTTATCAACAATTCTAGCTACAGCAGATGCTTTCTGGCCTATTGCAACATAAATACAGTAAACACCCTTACCTTTTTGATTTATAATAGTATCTATTGCAATTGCAGTTTTTCCAGTCTGCCTATCTCCAATTATTAATTCTCTTTGTCCACGTCCAATTGGTATGAGTGCGTCTATTAACTTTATACCTGTTTGAAGAGGAGTATCGACAGGTTTTCTATAAACAACACCAGGTGCTTTTACTTCGACATCTCTATATTCATCTGTTTCAATTGGTCCCAATCCATCAACAGGTTCACCTAAAGGATCAACAACCCTTCCTAAAAGATTTTCACCAACTGGAACCTGCATAATTCTCTTTAATCTTCTTACCGTATGTCCTTCTTTTATATTACGATAGTTCCCGAGAATAATAATACCCACATTATCTTCTTCAAGGTTAAATGCCATACCTACTGTACCAGTTTCTACAAATTCAACCATTTCGTTGGTCATAACATTATTCAAGCCATAAGCTCTTGCGATACCATCGCCAACCTGAATAACCGTCCCAACATCTTCAAGTTTTATATTTTCTTGAAAATTTTCTATTTTTGTTTCAAGAACTTTTACGAGTTCTCCGGGATTGATTCTCAAAATTTCACCCCTTCCTTAAGGAAAAAACTTCTCTACTAATTTTTTCTAATCTTCCTTTTACTGAAACATCCAATTTTTTTCCAGCAAATTCAAGAACAACACCTGCAATTAAGCTGCTATCAATTTTCTTTTCAAATACCGGTTCTTTTTTTACGTGATTTTCTACAAATTCTTTCAATATCTTTTCTTCCTCTTTGGTTAAAACACTGGCACTTGTTACTTTTACAGGAATTTTATTTTCTTCTTCAATTGCAGAAAATTTAAACAAAGAAGACATTTGAGGAATATATTTTTCCCTTTTATTTTCAAATATTATCTCAACAAATCTTTGAAAAATGGCATCATATTCTATCTTAAATTTTTCATCTAAAATCTCAACAAAAGTAATTTTCAAAAACTTAAGCTTTTTTTCTAACTTTTCAGTTGGATTACTTAAAAACACTGAAAAATGATTATATATCTCACTTAATAATTGAAGGAGTTGACTATAATTTTCTATGTTATTATTCTTTTTAGCAACCAACAAAAGCGCTTTTGCATACTTACCCGCTACAACTGAATATTTCATTTTTCAGACCCCTTCAAGATTTTCATTAAATATTCTTTTTTTGCCTTTTCATCAAGAGTACCTTTGAGAATTTTCATTGCAAGAACAACGGCAACTTCTCCAGCCTTACGTTCAACCTCTGAAATCATTTCAGCTCTTTCTCTTTCAATTTGTTCTTTAGCAGAAATAATAATCTTATTTGCTTCATTTTCAGCACGTTTTTTTGCATCATTAATAATATTCTCAGCTTCTTCTTTGGATTTTCTAATAATTTCTTCTGCTCTTTCTCTTACTTTCATCAACTCTTCATTTGCCTGTTTTTCCAATTCTTCAGCTTCTTTTCTTAAATCTTCAGCTTTTTTGATTTCTCCTTCAATTTTTTCTTTTCTAGCATCTGTAATTTCAAAATATTTATCATATAAAAATCTCTTTAAAACATATAGTAACAATAAAAAACTCATCAGTTGAACTACTGATGTTAAATTAATTTCAAACATCTCCATTTAAATCGCCTCGCATTATAAAGTAAGTAAGATTAAAAAAGCAATCAAAAGTGAATAAATTCCAGTAGATTCTGCAACAGCGTCTGCAAGAAGCATACGGGTTGTAATTGTTCCTACCATTTCAGGTTGTCTTGCCATTGCATCCATAGCATGAGCTCCTATATTACCTTCACCCATTCCAGGCCCAATTGCTCCTAATCCCATTGCAAGACCTGCTCCAATAGCCTTTCCCATTACAATAAGAGCATCTGCCAAACTTGTTTCCATAAATATCTACCTCCTTTAAAATTCATGATATTTGTGCCGATATATAAGCTACTGTAAGCATTGAAAACACTAAAGCCTGTATAAGACCAACAAATAACCCAAAAAAACCCCAAAATACAACAGGCAATAATAAATATTTAACAAGGTATGAAAGCATAAACGTTAAGATCGCTCCACCACCTACATTTCCAAAAAGCCTTAAAGAATGAGATATAGGTTTTGCAAGTTCCCCGATCACATTCATTGGGAACATAATTGGATTTGGTTCAAACCAGGATTTAACCCATCCTTTAAATCCTTTTGCCTTTATAGCAAACGTATGACTTATTACAAAAACCATGAGTGCGTAGGTTAAATTAGTATTTAAATCAGCTGTCGGAGCAAAAAATGTATCAGTAAATAAAGTGAATTTAACGCTCCCGCCTGCAAGAGAAACGTTCAAACCTGGAACGGCTCCTCCTACAACATTGGAAATTGCTATGTAAATAAACAAAGTGGTTGAAATCATAAAGGTAGGTTTTACAAATCTAGGATCATCAATAACACTTTCAACAATTTCATACATAAAATCGAAAATAGATTCTGTAAGAGATTGTTTCCTATCTGGAATAAGTTTGAAATTTTTTCCAACTTTCACTGCAAAGATTACTAAACCAATAATTATTGCCCAGCTCATTGCTATTGTTAATGGATTTAATCTTGTGTACCAGGCATTTTTATCTGAAATTTGAATTATCCATCTACTAGCTAAACCTTGGGTAACCTCACTAGCATCTTTAGGCACAAAATAAATTGCATTTATTATTCCAACAGTAAAATAAATAATTAGAAAAATTATCATTCCTATTTTAGCCTTTTTTTTCACGTCGGTCACCTCCGAAAATAAAGCCTGCTATGTATGCTGCTAATTTGACATTTATTAATCCAAGAAAAACACTAATTATAGCTAGTGTTTTATTTTCAAAAAGAAAACCTGCAAGTAAAAACAAACTTGCAGAAAATAAATACCTAATATAAAATCCTTTTCTGTGCTTTTTAGCGCTCTGATACATGTTAATTATATCTTTATATAGAGAATATGTGTACAAAATTGCTCCAACTGTTCCCAAACTGTAACAAATATAAAACACTTTATCTAAAGTAATAAACAAAGCTATTAAAATTCCAGAAAAGTATAAAGATAGAATAACTAATATCATCTTTATCAAAAAATCATTTTTCGTGTTTTTCAATCTTTTCAACTTCCTTTAACAGTTGTCTTATTCCATTGTAAATACCGGATATGGCTCCAAAAAATAAAAATATAATTAAAAACAAATTATTGGTGTTAAACAACCAATCAAATAACTTTCCAAGTAAATAACCAACCACAATATTACCTATAACTGTTGCACCAAATACAAGGACAAGATTTAGTTTAATGATTTCTTTACCTATATTATCCTTTTTCATATTATAAAAATGTTTCTTGGTAAACTACTTAGCACCTCACAACCTTCATCAGTTACTAAAATATCATCTTCAATCCTGATTCCAAACTCTCCAGGAAGGTATATACCAGGTTCTACTGTAACAACAGAATTTGCATTTATTACATTTTTATACGTTGAACTAAATCTTGGTTCTTCATGAACTTCAAGTCCAATGCCATGACCAAGAGAGTGTCCAAAATACTCTCCATATCCATTCTTTTCTATACGTTCTCTTGCTAATTTATCTATAGCTTCGCCTGTTAATCCTGCCTTAATTCCATTAATTGCTCTTTCCTGGGCTTCTAACACTACCTTATGAACTTCTTCAACTTTTTCATTAGGCTCACCTATACAAAAAACTCTTGTTAAATCACTAACATATCCTTTATAACTAGCTCCCCAGTCAACTACAACTGGTTCTCCTTTTTCAATTCTTTTCTCACTTGCCATAGCATGAGGCAGTGCTCCTCTCCAGCCAGCTGCGACAATAGTTTCAAAAGCTATCTTATCTGCACCTAAAAGCTTCATTTGATATTCTAGATATGCTGAAACTTCTTTTTCAGTAATTCCTTCTTTCACAATTTCAAGTGTCTTTCTAAATGCTTCTTCAGCAATAAATATGGCCTTTCTTATTTTTTCAATTTCATCATCATTTTTAATTGCTCTTAATTGAAGAATTTCATTTGATACATCTATATAATTCACATCCAATTCAGCTTTTAAAGCCTCAAATAATGCTAATGAAATCCTTTGTTTTTCAATACCAACATTTTTTACACCTAACTTTTTCAAAATTTCTGCAACTAAACTTATAAACCTTTGGCCGCCCTTAAATTTAACAAGCTCAAATTCTGTCTCAAGTTTGACCTGTTCCCAGTATCTTGAGTCTGTAATTATTATTCTTCTATCTTTTGAAAAAATTATTATAGAAGTACTTCCTGAAAACCCTGAAATATACCTGGTAGTTGCACTATTAGAATTTTCAATGTTTAAGACAACTAAAGCATCAATATTTTTCTCTTGCAACAAATTAGTAAATTTTTCCATAAAAATCCCCCTTTCATCTCTTGGTGTGCCTGGCGGGAATTGAACCCGCAACCTCTGGATCCGGAGTCCAGTGCTCTATCCGATTGAGCTACAGGCACAAACCTATATGTATATTAAATCACCTGAATCTTTTAAAAAATTCTCAATCTCATTTTTTAATTTTTCTTTTGTTATAACCGTATCATATTTTTTATCTATCGTGGCAGCATTTCTAAAAACAAAATTTCCTTTTCTATTATGTAAATATGCAAGAGAATAATTTTTAGTTAAAGAATCACCCTTAATATTTTTAATTGGTAGTGTCTCAAAATACAACACTTCGCCTATTGCCTTAATATCTTTTTCAATTCCTTTTAAAATTTCAAATTTTTGGGAAATTGACGGGTTTGATACATAATCTAAAAAAATCTGTCTTGCACTAAATGCGTCATCATCTTTAATTCCAAAAGAAGATGCCATTTTAGTAGTTAATCTTTCGTCATACAAAAATACTTCATGACCTTTTCGAACGAGTTTTTCAGCAAATTTTAAAACTTTGAAACTTTGATTTGAATAATTACCGCTCATTGACAAAGGAATTCCTAAAATTACCGTTTTAAATTCTTTTAAAATTTTATCAAGCTCATTTCTTTTTACTGTACCACTTTTTGCAATAAATTTTTCACCAATTGCAAATCCACACTTACTTTCACCATAGTCTATTGCAATTATCAATTTCTCACCTACAATTGTAAAAATACATCGTACATATCTCTTTCTTCGATCATTCTATATATATCCTTAACAGGCGTATTTAAAAGCATCATTGTATACTTTTCAAAATATGGTATTTCTATTTCTCTTTCTTTCAGCCTTAAAATTTCTTTTCCCGATAAATAATCCCTTACAATTGATTTTAAAACCTTACTAGGAATATTTTCTTCTTTTGATAAATTCTTTAACAACTTCTCTGAAACATTTCTTCCATGAGCTTCGATTTCATTTAATACCTTTTCAACTTTCTTTGAATCAGGGAAGATATCCTTCAGATGTTCTAATCTTTTTTGAGCATCTTTTCTATTATAGAAGAGTTGTAAAATTGAATAAGAATCGCCTGATACTGCATCTATTAATTCTTTAATGGTCAATGGAAAATCAAATAATCTAATTTCAACACCGTTCTGAAGCATAGATGGTAAACCATCGGAGTTGGTTGAACTTACTATTTTTTTAATTCTTTTTTTCTTTACAAGGGTACTGATAGCTCGCTTTTGAAAAGATTCAAGTATAGGACTGTAAAAAACCAGATCTTTATAATAATATCCATTTTTAATTAGCTTTTCATAAAATTTTGTTACATACAAATAATTGGAAAATAAATATGCTACAGATTCCGATTCATGCTTTATGGTTTTTTCTTCACCTCTTCTATCTTCAAGACCGAAATTAAATTTTCGTTCTTCAATATATAAAGGTAAATTAGTATCAAATTTGTAAAGTGTAGTTATTATCAAATCTTTTCGACCAATTATTGAAAGAAGTTTAGAATACACTTCGTAGGAAAGAGAAGATAAAAGTTGTATTTCATTGAGAACAATAAAGTCAAAATCGTTTACATCAACTTCGCCTTCCACAACCATTATGGCGTTTGTAATAACATGTTTTGAATATTTCCTGCTTAAAGAATTTACAAAAGTTAACTCCATAGGAGAATGTCTTGACAGACTTTCATAAACATGAAGTGCGTCTATATTAGTTGAATTTATTATTAGTGTTCTTCCTTTTTCCATCAATAGCATTAAAAATGCATTCCTTGTAAGCGGATCTGATTGAAGAATAAAGGGTTTTTCAAAATTCAAATATTTTTCAACTTTTTCATATCTTTGGACAAGCTCATCAGAAGTTCCATAATGTTCAAAATCGTCCGAATTCTGGCTTTTCCAGTCATTAGTAAATGAGTAAATAAAATATTTATCTTTATATTCTTCATTGGATGAAGATGAAACTTTAAAGTCCAATATATTAAGCATTGGCCCATTTCCATTTTGTCTGATGTTTGCTACAATATCAAGAGAGGTTAAAAAAGTTTGAATTGCGGGAATCTCATTGTAGCTTTTTCTTAAACCAAAACCAATACCATCTAAATTTTTATTTTTTCCTCTAAGGCTCATCCTAACGTTTGTTCCGCTACTACCAAAAAATCTTATTTTATCAACCAACGAATTTTTTATCATAAAAATTGGTTCTGGATTTCCATGACCATATGGTTCAAGATATTCTAAAGCATTTAAAATTTCACCGTTTATATCATCCAATTTAATTTCAGCATCAATTTCTATTTTTGAATCAGCTTTAAAATATTTATCTCCAAATTTTTTTGAAATAGCCTCTATGAAATCTTCGATTTTGTCTTCAGAAATACTGAACCCAACAGCCATAGGATGCCCGCCAAACTCTTCGAAAAACTCAGAAAATCCACTCAAAACTTCAAGAATATTGACTCCATCAACACTCCTTCCAGAGCCTCTTCCTATACCATTTTCAATAGTAATAACCAGAGATGGTTTGTTATACCTTTGAACCAGCTTTGTAGCAACTATTCCCAAAACTCCTGCATGCCAATCATTATTGTAAACAACAAGCACTGGTAAATCCTTAATTTTTGATGTCTCTATCTTTTCAATTGCTTCTTCAAATATCTTAGTTTCTATCTCTTGTCTTGTAAAATTGTATCCCATCAATATCTCAGCTAGTTGTTCAGCAGAAGAAATACTTTCAGTCATTATTAATTTAAAAGCATCTTCAGCAGAATACAACCTTCCAGCAGCATTTAATTTTGGAGCTATCCTATACCCAATATCCTGACTTGAAATATTGGCTATATTTAACTTTTTCATAAGCTGAATAAGTCCTATTCTGTTAGTATTATTCAGCCTTTTTAAACCCTCTTTTACAATATACCTGTTTTCGTCAACTAAATCAACCATATCTGCTATGGTACCAAGTGCAACTAGATCAAGCAAAGAATCAACTTCATTTTCTGGAATAGAAAGCTTTTCAGCAATTGCACTGATCAGTTTATACGCTACACCTACACCTGCAAAATCCTTAAATGGATATTCATCATCTTCCCTTTTGGGATCAATAACAGCATGTGCATCTGGTATTCTTTCTTTTATTGAATGATGGTCAGTAATAATTACATACATACCTAATTCCTTTGCTTTTTCCACTGCTTCAAAACTTGTTATTCCACAATCTACACTTAAAAGAACTTTATAACCATCTTTTCCAAAATTTTCAACAACACTAGGTTGTATTCCATACCCTTCATCTAGCCTGTTTGGGATATAATAATCAACTTCCCATCCGTATTTTCTCAAAAAACTAACCAATACAGCTGCTCCAGTAATTCCATCCACATCATAGTCTCCATAAACAAATATGGGATATTTTTTATCCCGGGCTTCTAGAAGATATTCAACAGCTTTTTCCATATCTTTCATCAAAAATGGCGATCTTAGGTGTGAACGTTTGGGATAAATAAATTTACTAGCTTCTTCTAAATCTTCATATCCTCTGGTAATCAATAATTGAGCAGTAAGAAAAGGAATTTTGAGTTCCTTTGATAATTTTTCGACTAACTCCTTATTAATTTGTCTTAGTTCCCATTTCACTATCCTACTCCTTTCTTTTTTTTTATTTTTTTACTACATTCTTTATTTTTAATTTTACCACAATTTGAAATTTTTTTAAAGAAAAATTCCTTTTGTTGAATTTTAAGCAAAAATTGGTGTATAATAATAACGAGCCACATTTTTTCTCCGCTTTTCTCCGCGTGTTCCAAGGTTCCACCATTTCCAGAATTTTTTTGGTTTTCAGTACCACAAAAAATCATAGGAGGTGGAAACATGAGGAACACACCATTTTATTGGTTGGTACTTTTAGGTGAAAATGAGTACCATATTCTACCGATCCTTTATGTTCCTTCTCAGAAACATGTTGATCAAATTCTAGACACAATTTACAAAAACAAGATTCTTGATTTCGAAGTCAAAAAAGTGATGTTTTCAGACAACTTTGAGGCTGTGAAGAATGTTACTAACAAATATTTAAATTAAATGGGTGAGAGTATGTTATTAAGACATGGTACTGCTTTTAACGCTTTGATAAGATTTTCCATAGTAGATAGTACAGAAATCGTTGAAGAATTAAGAAAAAGACATGAACTATCACCTCTTCCTGCGGTAGCACTTGGAAGACTTATTACCGGGGTTTCCTTAATGGTGCCATGGCTTTCTGAAAAAGAAAAATTAACATATGTTGTTGAAGGCACGGGACTATTAAAGATTATTGCAGCTCAAGCAAAATCTAACGGTGATGTAAGAGGGTATGTATCTCCACCAGTTCTGGAAAATATTTTAAATAAGCATGGAAAATTTGATTTGAAAACGGCAATAGGAAACGGCACATTAAAAGTAATAAGAGATCTGGGTTTGAAAACACCCTATGTAACCCCTGTACCATTACAAAGTGGAGAAATAGCGGAGGATTTGGCTTATTATTTTACAGTTTCAGAACAAATTCCGTCTGCTGTTGCACTTGGTGTACTTGTAGATAAAAATGGAATAAAAAAAGCAGGCGGAATTATTATTCAGATACTGGATAGGAATCTTGACCCAAAGATTATTGAAAGGATAGAAAAAAGATTTAAAGAAATTACACCACTAACATCATTTTTACTCAAGCATAGACCCTTTGAAGCAGCAAAATATATTTTTGAAGATTCAATTGAAGAAATCTTGGAAAAAGAGATAAAATTTAAATGTGACTGTTCCAAGGAAAATGCATATGAATCTTTAAGGGTTTTAACAAAAGAAGATCTTGATTTTCTATTAAACCAAGAAAAAGCAGAAGTAGTGTGTAAGTGGTGCAACACGAAATACTATTTTACAAAAGAAGAAATCGAAAGAGTTAAAAATGAAAAATCGGAGGAAAGAAATGAAGATAAGTCTAATTTCTAAAGTTACCTATATTACAACCCTAATAGTAGCATTAGTATTATCCATTGTTTTATTTACATTCTATTTTTCTATCAAAGATGTCGCAATGAGATCTATAATAAATGATTTGAAACAAACCGTAAGTTTTTTGAACAGTAAGGGCTTTAACAATGTGGAAATAATGATGAAAGGTATGTTAATTCAAAAATTCAAAAGAGATTTTTATTTAATATTCGATGGAGAAGTTTTGTCAGATCCATACAACATTGGATACATTGAAATTAGAGAAAGTGGGACAAAAAAAATAGAAGATAGAGTGTTTTACTTTTTAAAAGTCAACCCAAGATTAATAGTTGGAAGAGATATGACTCCTGTTGCAGTATTTCTAGAAGATATAAAGTTAAGATTTGTATTTATATACATTTTGGCTCTTTTGCTTACCAGCTTTTTAACTTATCTTACTACCAGAAATTCAATGAAACACCTTAAAAATTTTGTTTCAGAACTTGAAAATATAAAAGGAAACGATCTTGGTTTTAGATTTTTAAAACCAAATACAAACGATGAAATTGATGAGCTGGTAGAAAAATTTAATGAACTTATGAATAGAGTTGAAAAAAATTACAAACTTCAAGAAGAATTTGTCTCAAATGTTTCACATGAACTTAAGACTCCAATTTCAAACCTTATAGGTTATTCAGAAATGTTAAAAAGATGGGGTTATAAAGACAAATCAATTCTTGAAGAATCAGTAAACTCTATTAGAGATACCGCATATAAAATGAAAGAGTTAATTGAAAATATGCTTTTATTATCAAAGAATTTCAAACTTGAAACTGAAAAGATTGAATTGAGACCTTTAGTAGAAAAAATTGCACAGCAAAAAGAAAAACAGTATGGTCAAAAAATTGAAATTTCAGGAAACGGAACAATTACTGCTAATAAAGAAGCACTAGAAATGATTATTTCAAATCTTCTTAATAATGCTATTTTTCATGGAAAGCCCCCATATGAGATAAAATTGTCAGAAAATAAGATAGAAATTATTGATCACGGGTCTGGTATTAGTAAAGAAGAACAGGAAAAGATTTTTGAAAGATTTTACAAATCCAGAAATTCTAAAGGTCATGGTCTGGGATTATTCTTAGTAAAACAGTTATGTAATCAAATGAATCTGGATATTTCTGTTAAAAGCATTGAAGGTTACACTAAATTTGAAATAAAGGGGGCATAGTTATGAAAAGTGACATAGAAATAGCAAAGGAAGCAAAATTAAAAAATATAAGTGAAATAGCAAGTAAAATTGGGATTGATGATGAATTTTTGGAACCATATGGAAAATATATCGCAAAAGTTGACACAAAAATCTTAAAAACAGTTGAAGATAAAAAAGACGGAAAATTAATCCTTGTTACCGCTATGACTCCAACACCTGCAGGAGAGGGAAAAACAACCACAAGCATTGGACTTTCTATGGCGCTTAATAGACTTGGAAAAAAATCAATTGTTACGCTTAGAGAACCTTCATTAGGGCCCGTATTTGGTATAAAAGGTGGTGCTGCAGGGGGTGGATATTCTCAAGTTCTTCCCATGGAAAATATAAACCTACATTTTACAGGCGACATTCATGCTGTATCAGCAGCACACAATTTGCTTTCTGCTGTTATTGACGCACATATTAAATTTGGAAATGAGCTCGGAATTGATCCTACCAAAATCTACTGGAAAAGAACAATGGACATGAATGATAGAGCGTTAAGGCAGATAGTAGTCGGTCTGGGAGGCTCAGCAAATGGATATCCAAGAGAAGATGGGTTTATAATAACGGCAGCCTCCGAAATTATGGCAATACTCTGCCTTGCAAAAGATATCAAAGATTTAAAAGAAAGAATTTCAAATATTGTTGTCGCACAAACATATGATAAAAAGCTTGTCAAAGTTAAAGATTTAAAAATCGAAGGCGCAATGGCTACAATTTTAAAAGACGCTATTAAACCAAACCTAGTTCAAACCATTGAAAATACACCTGCCTTTATTCATGGAGGACCATTTGCAAATATTGCACATGGAACAAATAGTATAATTGCAACAAAAATTGCTTTAAAATTATCCGATTATGTGGTAACAGAAGCAGGTTTTGCAGCTGATCTTGGGGCTGAAAAATTTCTTGATTTTGTTGCACCAACTGCTGGATATGATGTTAATGCTGTTGTAATAGTTGCTACAATCAAAGCTTTAAAATATCATGGTGGTGTTAAAAAAGATGAACTTGGTAAAGAAAATGTTGAAGCAATGCTTAAAGGAATGGAAAATCTTAGGGTACACGTTGAAAACATGAAAAAATATAACCTTCCAGTAGTAGTTGCTCTTAACGTTTTTAATAGTGATACGAAAAAAGAACTTGATGAATTTTCAAAACACTGTGAAATCCCACATGCTCTGGTTTACGCTTTCGAAAAAGGTGGAGAAGGTACAATTGATTTAGCAAATCTTGTTTTAAAAAATCTAAAGGATTCTCAGTACAAACCACTTATAAAACCAGAAATGAGCTTAGAAGAAAAAATTGAAACACTCGCCAAAAAAATTTACAGGGCTTCAGATGTCATTTACACAGACCAGGCAAAAAGAAAATTAAGATTTCTTAAAAAACACGGTTATAAAGGTTTACCAGTTATAGTAGCAAAAACACAAGCAAGTATCTCAGATGATCCCAAAAAGATAAATGCACCTTCTGGATATACTTTCACTATTAGAGATTTTGAACTTTCTGCTGGTGCAGGATTTGTTGTTGCCCTTGCTGGAGATATCATGAGAATGCCAGGGCTTTCTAAAGTTCCAAATGCTGTAAATATTGATATTGATGAAGATGGAAATGTAATTGGACTTTCTTAAAAGAAAAAGCTCCCGCGGGAGCTTTTTTATTTATTAACAAAAACTGTATTTTTACCTAATTTTTTTGCCATGTACAATGCTTCATCTAGTTTTTTAAAGAGTTTTTCCTGATTCATCTCATTTCCTATATAACTAATCACACCAAAACTTGCACTTATTTTTATACCATTAGCCTCAATATTATTTAAAACCTTTTTAAGTTCCTTTGCAAGAATCTCAGCACTATTTAAATCGGTATTAGGTAAAAGAATTATAAATTCATCTCCTCCCCATCTAAAAAAGAAATCAGTTTTTCGAAGTCTTTTCCTTACAGCTTCCACTAACTTGACTAAAATTTCATCTCCAAATTCATGACCATACTTATCATTAACTTCTTTAAAATTATCAAGATCGAACATTATTAACGAAAAGATTTTTCCTTCTCTACTACTTCTGTTTAACTCCTCAGATAACTTTAGCTCAAAATATTTTCTATTAAAAATCCCCGTTAAAGTATCTGAAATTGCCACATCCATAATTTTTTCAAATCTTCTTACATTAGAAATTGCAAGTCCAAAAACATCTTTTACATATATTAAAAAATCTACATATGGCTCAAAATACTGAGGAAACATAAACTGCCCAATTTTCAAAAAACCAAAAGTTTCATTCCAAAATTTTATCTTTAAAGTAACTTCTAATTCATTAGTATCTATTTCATATTCTCTCCCGTTTAAAATGTCATGTCCAGAGTAAGGAATATATTCAATCTTTTTTGGAGAAAAAAGCATTTTAATTTGTTCAATTATCACTTTTACAACTTCCTCTTCTTTTTCGACTTTAGAAATACTAGATAAAATACTGAATGCGGCTATATAATTACTTTTTTCCATTACTAACTGCTTAATTTTTTGTTCTTTTTCTATCTCACCAAGTGCTTTTGATATCAAAAGCTCTAGGTAATCCAAATCAATTTCCTCTATAAAATATGGTAAATCTAAAAATGTAGCAAGTTCTGCCAGTTTTCTTTCTATTCCATTTTCTACATTTGTATTTAATAAAACTAATTTTTTCAAATTTTCTTTAAAAAAGCGCCTTGCAGTTTCTTTATTAAATCCATATGCTGATATATTCTCTTTCCAATTTACTAGCCATCCTGGTGTTATAAGATATGCTCCTTCTTCAATGTATTTTTTTACTTTACTTTTTCCAAACATGTAAAAACAATTTTCAAATTTATAAAATTTAACTTTGCTTTGGAACTTTTTAGGAATTTTATTTATAATATCACAAAAAGTGCAGCAAAAAACAATTAAATTACCATGTTCTAAAAGTTTTTTCTTAACTTCATATTTTATTCCATTTTTTTCTAATGTGCAAAAACTTGGAAAAGTTACTATTTCGACATCATCATTGATATTTTTAATAGCCTCTTTAAATTCTTTTCTGAAATTTTCACAGACTAATAATGTAGTTTTCCCCATTTATATCACCTTTTTTATAGGATATGTTCCATACCGTTGCACTACCTCTGAGATCGCAACCAAAACCTCTTCACTTACATACCAAGGTATTTCTCCATGAGAATCGGAAATAACTAACCCCCCACCACTTGCACCTCTTATTATTAAATCTCTGACATTTTTTTCAACATCTTCATATGTCCACTTTCTCATTGATATCCCATCAAGATTTCCCACAAAGGCTACTTTTCCTTTAAATTTTTCTTTTAATTTTTTTATATCATCTAACTTACTAAAACTAACTGCTGCAACCTTTGGATCAATAATTTCATTTACACTATCAAAAACTTTTGCTGAAGCCATATGTAAAACTACAGGACCTTCAATTTTCTTAAACATTTCTTTTGCTATTAGAAATCCTGTTTCTTGTAATATGTCTTTTGGCATCATTTCAGTTGAAAGCAATGCATCAAAATATACAATTACATCTGCTCCAGCTCTTAATTGTAAATTTGCCCAAGTAGTAGAAAATTCCATGTTTTTTTTCATTAATTTCCAGAAATAATCTCTCTGGAAATATATCAGTTCAATATACTTATCAAATCCCATTTGCATAATGGGGAGTGAAAAAGGTGAAACTATAACACCTATAACTGGCGCATCTAAATCTTTCAATGCCTCCTGAGTTTCTAAAACCTTTCTTAAAACATCTGATTTTTTAACATCGGGAATATTTAAATTATCTATATCGGAAAGATTTTTTATAATAGGTTCACCAGCATTAGGAGGGCCGTCATCATAGAATATACTATCTCCTCCAAATGCTTCAATTTCAAGTGAAGCGTAATAAAAACCATAATAAAAATCGTGTTTGTACTTTTCTCGCATTTTCTTTTGTGCATATATAACATTTTTTGAACTTGAAAAATATTCTTTGATAGACATACCTAACTCTTTTGCACCATAAAATGTAAGAGCTAGGAAAAATGGAACTCTATCAGGCTCTCTGCAGGATAACGCAGTAAAAACTCTCTCTCTAGATGTTAGATTTTTCATGTTCCACCATCCTTCTTACTATTTTCACTGCTTCGCTTGCAGTCTCTCCAAACTCATCTGCTTCTACTTCTTTCCAAAGATTTTCGTCGATCCTAAAAGGCGCGCCTCCAACAACAATTTTAATTTCTGGTTTTTTTTCTTTTAATTTTTTGACCAATTCTTTTACTTTCAAAGCAGCTGGAAGCATTAAAGTCGATACAAGCAAAATATCTATTTTATCCCTTAAAGAACGTTCAAAAACTTCATTAACTGTTTTACCAAGACCGTAATCTTTTATTTCAAATCCTGCAGAATTTAAAAATGAAAGAACTATCTTTCTACCTAATCCGTGGTAATCTTCCAAAGTAACAATTGCTAAATTCAATTTTTGTTGTTTTTGAATTTTTCCCAAAACATTGGTCTTTTCAGTATATTTTTTAAATAACTCTTCACAAATAACACCAACCAAATAATATTGAGCCAGAGAAATTTCTTGTAATTCCCATAGTTCTCCTACTTTATCCATTACTTCAATAAGTGTTTTTTCAAGCAAAATGAAAGGATTTTCTTTTTGAAAAATTTCATTAAATATCTTATCTGCTTTTATTTTGTTTCCAATAAGTAAAAATTCTAGCAATTTTTCAGAAATCTCTTGCATTTCTTACCTCCAGTATATTATCTCTAAAAATACTTAAATTATTCTAACATATAGAGTTATCAAAACAAAATTTATTTACCTTTCCTTATAAAAGAGTAAAAATTAGCATACTCAAGATATAGCCTATATTTTTCAATAATTCGAATTTATGTTAGAATTTTCACAAAAAATGAGTATTGAAAAATATAGCAATATAAGTGATAATTGAGATGGATTCCTATTTAAAGTACAGGGAGGTATTTAAAAATGGAAATCAGCAAAATGGGTAATCTTAAAGCTCCTGGCCCACTTTATGAAATGGCACAGAATCAGTTTTTAAAAGCAGCAAGACTTATGGAACTTGATCCTAACATTGGAAACTTTCTCCTTTGGCCACAGAAAACTTTGGTTGTTCATTTTCCAGTAGTAATGGATGACGGAAGAGTAGAAATTTTTGAAGGATATAGAGTACAGCACAATACTGCAAGAGGCCCGGCAAAAGGTGGAATAAGATATCATCCTGATACTAACCTTGACGAAGTTTCTTCTCTTGCATTCTGGATGACATGGAAATGTGCTGTTGTAAATCTCCCATATGGTGGAGGTAAAGGTGGA
>Ga0209834_10000044_pt1 | contig 64990 bp, 58 predicted proteins | sample Mar14236cmmetaG_FD_184134 | JGI IMG/M metagenome (GOLD analysis project Ga0209834, IMG submission 184134) | Marine hydrothermal vent microbial communities from Guaymas Basin, Gulf of California to study Microbial Dark Matter (Phase II) - Marker... ... | reverse complement strand
TTTTTATTGAAATTCTACGGTTTCTCATATCGAAGAAAAAAGAATTTCAAATACATGGAACTCCTGGGCTTGAAAAACTTACGACTTTTTCAGACTACAAAAGAAAAGCTTTTAATATGGAACACATCTAATATGTGAAGGCAGGAATTATGCTGAGATATTGGGTTTGGTCATTTTTGTATATAATTTCTGTGTTATGTCCAGTATCTTAACAATCACCCTCACAGAAAGTTGATATTATTGGTTGTAACTGATTTTTGAGACACCCTATCAAATCTCTTTCCAAAATGCAAGTTGACATCAATACCCTATGAGATTCTTTGAAATTAGGTTTTGTTTATTAATAAGCTGCATTAATTCATCATCAAGAATCTGGCCGTCTTTTATCCTCACATTTCCATTTATCATGACAAAATCAGCTTTGCCGGCATCGCACATAATTATAGCAGCAGCGGGATCTGCAAGTCCTCCGGCAAGTGAAAGCTGGTTAAGATCGAAGCCAATGATATCTGCTGCTTTACCTACTTCTATCGAACCGATATATTCATCCATCCTAAGAACCTTTGCGCCACCCATAGTTGCCATATACAATACGTCTCGAGGGGTTAGCGCGTCGGCCCCCTTAACGACACGTTGAAGCATCATGGCATTTCTCGCTTCGAGCAACATGTTTCCAGAATCATTTGAAGCACTTCCATCCACGGCAAGGCCTATTCTAATTCCGGCTTCCTTCATTTCCTTCACCGGTGCGATCCCGGATCCGAGCCTCATATTTGAGGTAGGACAGTGTGCCATTCCACAATCGTTTTCAGAGAGCTTTCTTATATCTTCTTCAGACAGCCAAACAAGGTGAGCGAACCAAGTACGCGGGTTCAACCAGCCGATTTTTTCCATGTAGTCCACCGGTCTTAGCCCAACCTTTTCAAGACAATACTCTTCTTCGTCTTTCGTTTCCGCAAGGTGAGTGTGCAGCAAAACATCATATTTCTCAGCGAGCTCGAGAGTTTTTATCATAGATTGCTCTGTAACAGAAAAAGGAGAGCAAGGAGCCAGGGCAATACGTACCATAGCGTATTTCCTGGGATCATGGTACTTTTCTATTACCCTGATAGAATCCTCAAGGATTTCTTCTTCCGTTTGAACGACTGAATCAGGCGGCAAACCACCATCTTTCTTCGAAAGAGACATCGAACCCCGTGTCGGATGGAACCTGATGCCGCATCTCTTTGCAGCTTCTATTTCAGAATCTATGAATTTCGCCGTTCCTTTTGGATGAAGATAAAGCATATCCGTCGTTGTTGTAGTTCCTGTATGCATCATTTCATAAATGCCTATCGCAGCGCTTACATAGATTGCTTCATTATCTATGTTCTTCCAGAGTTCATAGAGATATACAAGCCAATCAAAGAGTTTCGCTGAAGAAACCGCTGGAACATTTCTAAACAAGGATTGATACAGATGGTGATGAGTATTTACAAAACCCGGTAGGACCACCTTATTTGACATATCTATATGCCAGTCGGCCTTTGGTGGCTCTCCAGAGCCTATTTCTTTTATCACGTTATTTTCTATAAGAATATAGGCATGGGTTAATTCTTCCATCTGTTTGTTCATTGTCATGAGCGTATCGATGTTCTTCAGTACAATTGTCATGTTTCCACCTCCGGTATAATTTTAACATCTATTCGGGAATGATAGAGCGGGTCTGGGGCCTAGTGATTCATATCGTTTCACCAATAGTCGCACTTTCGGCCATCGTCTCATAATTTGTCGCTCTACCAATCGACATTCAAATACTTATTTTCACACGAAAAGTGAATTTGTTTGTATAATCTTATCGAGGTGTATAACCATGACAGAGAGAAATTCCATTTATAACGAATCACAGGAGAAAACACTGGCTTTTTACAAAAAGAGACATCCATTGGTTGGTGGAAATAACCCTGCTTTGCTCGTGGTCGATGTCCAGAGATATTTCTTTGATTGCAATTCTAAAGCCTTCATTCAAGATTCATCTATAATACTTCCCAAAATTCAGGCACTTATTGAATTTTTCCGCAAGAATAATCTCCCTGTCCTCTTTACCCGGCATGTTGATATCCCTAAAAGCCCTATGCATAACTGGTGGGGTAATCTTATGGAAGAAAATGATTCCCTTACTGAATTGGTTATTAACTGTGAGCATGTAATAAAAAAGAGCAGTTACGACGCTTTTTATGAAACAAAGCTGGAAGAAAAATTGAGAGATTTTAAAGTTGACCAGCTTTATATCTGTGGTGTGCAGACCCACCTCTGTATTAGCAGTTCTGTGCGTTCAGCATTTATAAGGGGATTTAATCCGGTTGTTATCACCGATGCTGTAGCATCGAAGTACAGACAATTACATATCGCAGCACTTTCAACATTGGCGCATGGATTCGCAATCCTTGCAAATAGCGAAGAGGTCAAAAAATGCCTGTCGATGTCATCATAGTTGGTGCAGGCCCGGCTGGGATTGCCTGTGCTGTTCAGCTAAAGCATCAAGGAGTCAAATTTGTACTTCTAGAATCAAAATGGATTGGCGGATTGCTGGTAAACGCAAATCTTGTAGAAAACATGCCTCTCCTGCCTCCTTTATCTGGTGCAGAAGCGGTGGGTTTGCTTAAAGAAAAACTCAAAGACCTGGAAATTAAAGTTACTTATAGCACTGTGACTTCCATTGAAAAATCAGGGAATGTCTTTAATGTAACACATTCATCGGGGAGATTGAGTGCACGCTATGTTGTAATCGCAACAGGAACAGTGCCTAAAAGAATAGAGTCTTTTGAAGTTTCGCCAAAGGTTGTGTATGAACCTTTAGAACTTTTCAGTGTTTCGGAAAAGAAAATCGCCATCGCAGGTTCTGGTGAAGCTGCCTTCGACTCAGCATTGAGTCTTTCTAAATCAAATCGGGTTACCCTGTTCACAAAACACAGCGAGTTTCATATTTCGCCACATTTACACTCTAGAGTAGCAAAAAATGAGAAAATAGTCATTATGCATAGCAATCCGATCAAAAGAGTGTGTGAAAAAGGGGATAAACTGTTGATTATGGCAGGTTCTTTTAAGGACTGTTATGATAACCTTCTGATAAGCATTGGTAGAAAAGCGAATAGGAGGTTGCTCAGCCCTGAACTGTTGAATGATAAAAGAATTTTCCTGGCTGGAGATGTTAAGCATGGAAAGCTTGGTCAGGTAGCAATTGCCCTTGGTAATGGGATCGAGGTTGCTCAAAACATAGTCAGCTATTTGAGAAATAAAACATAAAAGGAGGACTTTGGCGTGCAGATTCTTGAGAAATATGGGAGAGATGACATTGCTTGGGTATTTCTTGGGAAAACTTCCAAAGGAAACATCGTGGAATTTGTTGAATCAGTACAACCTCCGATTCCCAGAGAAGAAAAAGAAGTCATTATCATCTCCACACTCATTGGCTGTCCGGTAGGTTGCTCCATGTGCGATGCTGGAGGGTTTTATAAGGGAAAGCTATCTGCTGGTGAAATGCTGGAACAGATTGACTGTGTTGTTATTAAAAGATTTGGAGGATTGAAAATTCCCTCAAGAAAATTCAAAATCCAATTTGCACGAATGGGTGAACCTGCATTGAATGATGAAGTTCTAGAAGTTTTGAAAAAACTCCCTCACAGATATGAGGCGCCCGGATTACTTCCATCACTTTCCACAGTTGCTCCCGCTGGGAGAGAAGTTTTTTTTGAAGAGCTAATCAACATCAAGAACGAATACTTCGCAGGCCGGTTTCAGCTTCAATTTTCAATCCATTCAACAGATTATCACCAGCGCGAAACTATAATTCCGGTTAAAAAGTGGGGTTTTAAGGATATAGCTGCTTATGGAGAGAAATTTCACCGTGATGGAGATAGAAAAATTACACTGAATTTTGCTCTTGGTAAAGAGAATATAGTCGAAGCCGACAAACTTCACGCATTTTTTGATCCTGATAAATTTTTGATTAAAATCACCCCTATAAATCCTACATATCGGGCAATTGGAAATAAAATTGAATCTGCAGTTGATCCAAAAGGAAAAGCACTTCCATATCATTCAGGCCTTATTGAAAAACTCGAAGAACTTGGTTACCAGGTGATTTTAAGTATTGGTGAGCTAGAAGAAAATAAAATTGGCAGCAATTGTGGACAATTTGTTCAAAGACACTTGAATAGTCCGCTAAAAATCGCAGAAGCTTACAAATACGAATCAATACGAAAATAAAAGTTTGTCACGGTTGAGAAGTCCCCGATTATTTTATATTAGCCTTATATCCGTTTTGGCTTTTTGCATTAAAAAAGTATAATTTAGATAAATTAGTATTCAAAAGAAAGGACTGATTCAATGAATGAAAAAATCTTAAAGGCAGCAGAGAAATACCGTGACGAACTTACAGAATTCATGAGAGATTTAGTAAAGACGAAAAGTTATTCCACTGAGGAAAGGGAAGTGATTCAGAGAATCAAGCACGAAATGGAAAAGGTGGGCTTTGACGAAATCATCATCGATGGCATGGGTAACATTCTGGGTAGAGTCGGAAGCGGGAAAAAGATCATTGCTATGGACGCCCATATCGATACTGTTGAAGTGGGAAATCCGGAAATATGGGAAGTAGATCCCTTTGAAGCAGTCGTCAAGAATGGAGTAATCTATGGTCGCGGGGCAAGTGACCAGAAAGCTGGCATGGCTTCCATGGTATATGGCGTAAAGTTGATGAAAGAACTCGGTTTAATGGGAGATTTTACTCTCTATGTTACTGGAACTGTAATGGAAGAAGACTGCGATGGGCTTTGCTGGCAATACATAATAAATGAGGAAGGCCTTAAGCCTGATTATGTGGTGATTACAGAACCAACGAATCTTAACATATATCGTGGACATAGGGGCAGAATCGAGCTCCAGATAAAAACTACCGGTATGTCATGCCATGCTTCAGCTCCAGAACGAGGGGTAAACGCGATTTATAAAATGAGCCGAATTATACAGGAAATTGAGAAATTAAACGATAGGCTTAGGAAAGATCCTTTCCTTGGGAAAGGTACTGTTGCCGTTACACAGATATTCTTCAAATCGCCTTCTCATAATGCGGTTCCCGACGAATGTACCATTCAGCTTGATAGAAGGCTAACCAAAGGTGAAACACGTGAAGTTGTTATCTCAGAACTGGAAAACGTCATAAAGCGTGCTGGTGAAGAAGCGGAGATCGTTGAGCTCGAGTATAGAAGGACTTCTTACACCGGGCTTGAATACCCAACTAAAAAGTATTTCCCAACGTGGGTGATGGACGAAGACCATGAAATCGTGCGAAAATCAGTTGAAGCTTACCGGACAGTTTTTGGAGAGGAACCGGTTGTCGATAAATGGACTTTTTCAACTAATGGCGTTGCTACAGCCGGAATGTTTGGTATCCCAACAATAGGCTTCGGCCCCGGGAATGAAATACACGCACATAGTCCAAGCGATCAGGTTTCTATTGATCACCTGGTCAAGGCTGCTGCAATGTACGCTTATCTTCCATTAAAATTATCTCAGGATTAATGATTAAGGAGGGGTTGTAATGGGTAGTATGCTTAGAGGACGACATTTTATCACGACACAGGAATTTGCAAAAGATGAAATTGATTTGATGTTAGAACTTTCTTCTGATCTAAAGCGCAAATTTGCTGTTGGGGAACTTACCCCATGGCTTCTCTATAAGACGGTATTCATGATTTTCTTTGATGAATCTACGCGCACGAGAAACTCTATTGAAGCAGGAATAACACAACTTGGCGGGCATGCCCACTTTTTGAACCCTAAGGTTATGCAAACCGCTCATGGTGAGGTTGCGCGTGATACCGCGATGATACTTTCGAGATATGGGCATGCTATAGCCGTAAGGCATTGTGCCTACAAAATAGGGAACGCTTATTTAAGGGAACTCGCCAAACACTCTTCTGTCCCTATACTCAACTTACAAGATGATTACTATCATCCAATGCAAGTGCTCGCCGACATTATGACTATTCGGGAGAAATTTGGGCAGAATACCCGCGGGCTTAAAGTAGGCATCAGCTGGGCATACGCCGAGAGCCATTTAAAGCCCCTCTCAGTACCACAGTCCCAGATCCTGCTTTTCCCAAGATATGGGCTTGACGTTACATTGGCATATCCCAAAGGCTTCGATTTAATGCCTGATATTGTCGAGCAGGCTAAGAAAAACGCCGAAGAAAATGGAACGAAATTCGAGATTTCGCATGATATGAACGCCGCGTTCGAAGATGCTGATATTGTCATTCCAAAATCCTGGGGCGGATTCTTTGTTTCAGATAACCCCGAAGAAATCATGGCAGAAACGCGAAAACACAAAGACTGGATATGTACGCCAGAGCGCATGAAGCTGGCCAAGAAACACGCCATATATATGCATGCCCTGCCGGCAGATAGAGGCAGAGAGGTTGTTGATGAAGTAATTGACGGTCCACAATCAGTTGTTATCGATGAAGCTGAGAACAGGCTACATACAGCAAAAGCGGTCATGGCATTAACTATGGGAGGAAGACCGTGAGCTACGAGCTCGCTTTGATTGGTGGAAAACTTTGTGATGGCTTTAACATAAGAAATGGAAACATCTATATTTCCGAAGAGAAAATAAAAGCCATTACACCTTGTGATGTAATTCTGGAAGCCAGACAGTCTTATGACTGCTCTGGTTTTTTTGTTTTTCCGGGATTTATTGACCCACATGTGCATTTGAATCTCGATTTAGGTAAATATATTTCTTCAGATAATTATGAAACGGCCTCAGATGCCGCATTGAGTGATGGTGTCACAACATTTTTTGATTTCACTGAACCTGTCCGCTTTAAAGAGGACTTTGAGAAAGTCCTTGAAGATAAGTTCCTGCAGGCGAAAAAATCGAAAGTCGACTATGGACTGCATTTTACTCTTGGAGAAAATCAAGGGTTCAATGCTGAGGAAATAGCGAGCTTCACCATTGACCATGGCATTCCATCAGTCAAAATATTCACAGCTTATGGAGATAGCAAAAGACGAACAGACAGAGGCTTTATGTATGAATTATTCAGACTGTCTTCAAAAAAGGGATTTGTGGTGTTAGTGCATTCTGAAGATGACGAACTAATAAGAAACAATATGCGACATATTCCAGCAATTATTGATAACCTTTCCCGGATCAGATCAACTGAAAGCGAATTGGTTGCTGTACTTGATGTGCTTCTGCTCGCGCAGTTGGGCAAAGGTCAAGTTTATATTGTTCACCTCTCAAGTGGAAAAACGCTTGAAGAGCTGCACAAATTAAAAAATAGCTGGAGCGATAATGTTGTCATCGAAACCTGCCCGCAGTATCTGTTGTTGGACAACTCCAGGTTAAAAGGAGAAGAAAATTATCTCTTCAGCTTCTGTCCACCATTGAGAAGTGAAGGGGAAAGGAATAAGCTCCTCGAATTCCTCAAAAAAGGGAGAGTTCAAACGATAGGAACAGATCACTGCCCTTTCAGCATTAGTGAAAAAATTGAAAACGCGCCAGATTTAAATTCGATTCCCTATGGTTTACCTACTTTGGGTTTTACATTCTCCCTTATGAGAAGCCTGATTTCTGATCCACTTTTGCTTGCCAGATTACTTAGCGTAAATCCTGCGAAATATCTCGGCCTGTTTCCCGAGAAGGGGTCTTTGATACCTGGAACTGATGCTGATCTTGTTGTAATAGACATGGATAAAGAATGGACAATAGGTACTCCTATTTTCGGAAAAGCAGAATATTCGCCATATCATGGTCTTGCAGTAAAAGGCAAAATTGCAATGACGTTTCTCAGAGGAGAGCTTGCATACAACGGAAAAGAGATAACACTTGCCTCTGGAGCAGGGCGTTTTATAAAGAGAAATCCCATTCACTGGGGTGATTGAATTGTTAGTAAAGAATGTTTCGATTTTTACAGGGAAAGATTATATTAATCATGGTTACGTGACCATCAAGGAGAATAATTTCACCTATGTTGGTGATGTGGAACCTGAAAGAGAAGACGATGAGGTTATAGATGGTGGTGGAAGGCTTCTCATGCCGGGATTTGTTAATGCCCATACTCATATCTATTCGACTTTTGCAAGGGGACTAATGCTTGATTATTTCAACCCTTCTTCTTTCACCGAGCTATTGGAACAATTATGGTGGCGGCTTGATAGAAAATTGGGTTTGCCGGAAATCGAGTTGAGTGCGTACATAGCGGCTGTTGAATCTGCCGAATCAGGGGTTACATCTATCATTGATCATCATTCTTCACCTACGGAGATTATAGGTTCTCTCAATACCTTATCAAGAGCCGTTAATGATGTTGGATTGCGGATTGACACGTGTTATGAAGTGTCAGACCGCGATGGAAAAAGAGCCGTTGCTGAGGGTATTTCTGAAAATGTTGATTTTTTCAGTAGAAGAAACGAATTCAAAGGCGCGCATTTTGGGCTCCATGCAGCATTTACCCTCAGTGAAGAAACTCTGAAAAGAATTTCAAAAGAATCTGACGGGAAAATCCCCATTCATGTACATGTGGCCGAGGGACCAGAAGACGAGGAAAGCAGTCTCTCAAGATACGGAAAACGGATAATGCAGCGTTTTTATGAACATGGTTTAATGGCTCCGGGGTCTATTTATGCTCATTGCATACATGTTGACGAAATCGAACTCGATCTCATTAAGGGTACTGATGGTTTTATCGTTGTAAATGCGCAATCAAATATGAATAATGGGGTTGGCATTTCATACTGGCCAGAATTTGTAAAACGAGGTGTAAAAGTAGGTGTGGGCAACGACGGATTCGGCTTCAATATCGCCAAAGATCTTCGTTTTTTCTTGCTTACACCTCACCACGCTAAAAGAGATCCAAAAGTGACGAGTTCACAAGACTTGCTAAAAACATTCTTCAAAACGAATGCTGAAATAGCATCACGTTCTTTTGCGAAAAAGTTGGGATTCATAGAGCCCGGGTACAGGGCCGATTTTATCATTGTGGATTATGATTCTCCTACCCCAATAACCCAGGAGAATTTTTGCAGTCATTTTTTCTACGGTATTATCGACAACCTGAAAATAGTCGATGTCTATGTTTCAGGCAAACCTGTGGTAAAACACGGGAAGAATATAACTATCGACAAAAAAGCGCTCTATAGCGAAGCAAGAAAAATAGCCAGCGCATTGTGGAAAAGGCTTTGAAAGGATGATTTGAATGGATTTAAGTGTTGAGATTGCTGGAATAAAATTAAAAAATCCCATTCTGCCAGCTTCGGGACCATTAACAGGAGATAACAGGAAAATGCTCGCGCTCGAAAGGCTTGGAGTAGGCGGTATGGTTACGAAGACCATATCTACAAAAGCCGCTGAGGTACCCAGACCGTGTATAATTGCAGGAAACAACTATGTCATGAATACTGAATTGTGGACCGAATTTCCGCCCGAAAAGTGGGAAAAAGAATTTCTGCCAGCATATCGTGCGGAAAGTGGGATTCCTCTAATTGTCAGCTTGGGGTATACAGTAGAAGATCTCAATCTTTTAGTGCCAAGGTTTGATGGATTCGCTGATGGATTTGAGTTATCGACACATTATGTTGCCGATGATCCAAAATTGATGAAACAGCTGATAAAAGCCGTGAAGAAACACACTAGAAAACCAGTTTTTTTGAAATTCGATCCCTCAGTGCCTGATCCAGAAGGCATGGCGAAAACCATTGAAGAAGCCGGTGGGGATGGCATTGTTATCATGAATTCACTTGGGCCCGCTTACCCTTTAAACAGCAAGCTAAAAAGGTCTTACCTTGGAAGCGAAGATGGTTTTGGATGGATAAGCGGTCCGGTAATAAAACCCCTTGCTCTTGCTATGGTAAAACGAGTTGCTAAATCGACTTCTCTACCCATTATAGGCGTGGGCGGTATATCGAGTGCCTTGGATGTCATTGATTTCTTGATGGCTGGCGCGACTGCTGTTCAGTTTTTATCGGCAGCTTTGATTAGAGGAAAAAGCATTTACAAACGGATCATTGATGATCTTCCAAAAAAACTTCAGGAAATTGAGGTACACAACGTAAGAGAGATAATTGGAACTGCTAAATATTCCAATAACAAGGCCAGTTACGAAAAGCGGCTTCCGGTTATAGACAAGGAAAAATGTACACTATGTGGCCTTTGCGTAGATGTATGCCCATATTTTGCTCTATCTATAAAAAACAACGCCGTAGTTGTGGCTTCAGAAGAGTGTTTTGGTTGTGGATTATGTCAAAGCCGGTGCCCTGTAAAAGCAATCGGGGGTGTACTACTGTGAAAAGATTTCTTTTACGCTGTCTCCATTGTGGCAAGGAATATGATCCCTCTGAGGTTGAATATACCTGTCCACATTGTGGAGATAGAATGGGGACACTTGAAATCGTCTATGATCCTGATTACCTAAAAAAAACCATCAAAAAAGAGCACTATGAGGAATTTTCGCCAAAAGGGATATGGCAATTTGAAGAACTTCTTCCTATACGCGAAAATGGATGGAGACCCCCTCTTCTCGTTGGAAACACACCCTTGTATGATTCTACAAATCTAGCGGGAAAATTAGGAGTTGGTAAGATATTCATCAAGGATGATGGGAGAAATCCCACTGCGTCTTTTAAAGATAGGGCCAGTGCAGTCGCAGTAGCCAAAGCGGTGGAAAAAGGCTATGACACCCTTTTCTGCGCCTCAACAGGAAACGCCGCAAGTTCGTTATCAGGCTTATGTGCTGCTTCGGGACTGGAAAGTTATATTTTCGTTCCAGCTTCCGCTCCAACGGCAAAATTAACTCAGTTGCAAGTTTATGGTGCAAACGTGATTCCAATAGACGGGAGTTACGACGAAGCTTTTGATATTTCCATGAAGATAGGACTCAAGGAGAATTGGTATTGTCGAAATAGTGCCATTAACCCTTATTTGCTCGAAGGAAAGAAGACTGGTGCTCTTGAAATGGCTGTTCAGTTGAATTGGAAATTGCCTGACTTTGTTTTCGTTTCCGTTGGCGATGGAACGGTATTGAGCAGTTTCTACAAAGGATTTATGGACCTCAAGGAAGCCAAACTCATCGATAAGATGCCAACGGTGGTGGGAGTGCAGGCTGAAGGAGCCGATGCGGTAATCAGGGCTTATGAAAAAGGCGAGCCTTTTGAGCCGGAAGATATTTCTGCGTTCAGCGTAGCTGATAGCATCTCGGTTGGTAAACCTCGAGACTTTTTGAAAGCGTGTCTCTATACCAAGAGAAACAATGGACTCTTTGTAAGGGTTTCAGACGAAGAAATACTGGATAGTATAATTGAACTGGCAAGAACAACGGGCGTTTTTGCTGAACCAGCTGGGGCAACAGCTTTTGCTGGTTTCAAAAAACTTCATCGCAAGGGATTGTTCACCGATTCTACACGTGTAGCGATAGTTATAACCGGCAATGGATTGAAGGATCTTAAGGCTCCACTGAAAATACTCAAGTCTCTTAAAAAAGTGCCTGCAAACTTGGACAGAGTCAGGGAGGCGATAAAAAATGATAGTTGAGTTTACTTTGAATGGAGAAAAAGTAAAATATGATGTCAGGCCAGATAAGCGAGTTCTTGACTTTTTTCGAGATGAACTGGGGTTGACCGGTCCTAAAGAGGCCTGTGGTGAAGGTGAATGTGGTGCCTGTACTATCATTGTGGATGGCTTAAATGTGCATTCCTGTTTAATGTTAGCCGCCGAACTCGATGGAAAAGACGTTTGGACTATTGAAGGCTTGAAAGGACCTGGTGAAAAGTTGCACCCAATTCAGGAAGCGTTTGTGGAAGCTGGTGCTATCCAATGTGGATTCTGTACTCCAGGCATGGTTATGTCTACCAAGGTATTACTCGATAACAATCCTTCACCTACGCGCGAAGAGATAAAAAAAGCACTTGAAGGAAATCTTTGCAGATGCACAGGTTATTATAAAATAATTGAAGCTGTTGAACTCGCAGCTGAGAAGTTAAAGGGCGATGGATAGAGAAAAAATTGCCATTGTGATTCTTGCTGCCGGTGCATCAAAGAGGTTTGGAAGCAGGAAACTCTTATCACAACTCAAAGGAAAGCCACTTATTTCCTATGTGCTAAATGAATTCTGTATTGAAAGCTATGGTAAAAAAATACTCGTTGTAAATCCTTATTTTCCATTAGATATCGTTAAGTGTGAAAGGTTCAAGATTTTGATTAATAATAACTATGAAAATGGCCTTGCAACAAGTTTGATAATTGCGGTAAATGAAGTTCTATCAGAAGGCTATGACGGTTTTTTTATATTACTGGGGGATATGCCTTTTCTAATGGAAACAGACGTTGAGAGGTTATTGAAGGTTATACAGAAAGATCCGAATTGTATCATAGCTTTTCGCTACAACGGTATAAAGGGGTTCCCAACATATGTTCCAAAAAGATATTTCGACAGGGTGTTGAGCTTGAAAGGAGATCGGGGAATTAAGCAACTCATCGCGGCACAGGAGGTAAAGGTTAGGTACCTTGAAGGAAGTTGGCGCCATATATTCGATGTTGATACCCCTGAGGATCTTAAGGAGGCTGAAAAATTTCTTGAAAACCCTCAAAGAATTGATGAAACAACTCTCGGATAATAAAGAATATGTTTTGGCAATAGTGGTTTCAGCAAAATCATCGAGTTTCCGAAACCCCGGTGAAATATATGCGATGGATGAGAATGGTGAAGTTTATGGCAACCTCAAAGGAGCTTTTGGTGAATTTGTGCAACGCAATTTCAGAAGAGCTTTGTATAACGGCGAATCTTTTCTTGAACGCTTCACCGAGTTCAGATCAGACGCTGGAAAACATGGAGCAACATGTGGCGAAAGAACCGAGGTGTTTTTCATGTACCAAGGTGTAGGGCCGATGGTGCACATTTTCGGTGCAGGAGATATCACGTCTTTGCTTCTTTCGGTTTTCAGAGTTGCCGGGCTGAACTGCACTGTGATCGACGATGACGAAACTTTTTTATCCCGCATACAGGGTGCCAAAACATACAAGGTTGATTATGGCAAAAAGACGGGATTTCCAGAAATAAAACCCGGCGATTTCTGTGTGATAGTTACCAGAGGCCATATCAGGGATCTTGAAGCGTTGAAAATCTGCTTTTCAAAATCTCCACGGTACATCGGAATGATTGGCTCAGAAAAGAAAAACGCGGAGTTAAAAGAACAGTTCATAGCTGAAGGATTCACTGAGAAAGATTGGAAAAGGATATCTACTCCTATTGGCCTTGACATAGGTGCGAATACACCAGGTGAAATAGCCATTGCCATTGCTGCTGAAATAATATTTGAAAAAAGAAAGAAAGAAATGTAGAAACTTAGGGGGTGTAGCGGTGGGGTTTGATGTTTTTCTACCTGAATCTGAAGATGAGCTTATGACTTTGTTAATGCGCGAAAATGCAAAAATCATGGCCGGTGGAACCGATTTACTTGTGCGCATACGAGCTGGAAGGATAAATCCTGACAAGATTATCAGTTTGTCAAAGATTCAGGGTATGAATGAAATTACCGATGTAGGCGACCGTATTCGGGTTGGCTGTAGAGTTACACATTCAATGGCCTTGAATTCTAATGTGTTGAAAGAGCATTCTCCTATTATGCTCATGGCATTAAAAGAAATCGGTTCCCCTCAGATAAGAAATCGCGGGACAATTGTGGGAAATGTTGTCAACGCATCGCCAGCTGGTGATTCCCTTATTCCTCTATATTTGTCTAATGCAAAAGTGGTTATACATGGCCCAAAAGGAGAACGCAAGCTTCCCATTGAAGAATTTATCAAGGGCCCTGGCAAAACTGCGTTGTCTATGGGTGAATTTGTGAGAGCCGTGGAATTCGAGAAGTCAGGAAGCTGGCATCCGTTGTTTTACAAAGTTGGTCAAAGAACAGCTATGGCCATTGCAATCGCTTCACTGGGGCTTTTAATAAAAGGGGATAACCTGAGAATAGCTTTTGGTTCTGTTGCCCCTACTGTTGTGAGAGCTTACAAAGCCGAGCGCTATTTTAAAAGAAGCAATGGGATTATCACAGTGATGGATGAATTTATGGAACGTTGTTTGGAATATGTTTCACCGATTGACGACATAAGAGCTTCTGCATGGTATAGAAAGGAAGTCATAAAAAACCTTTTGAAAAGTGCTTTTGACTTCTGGAGAAAGAAGGTGTTGTGATGCTTGCAAATGTGAAAGAATATTTTAAGCCTACCACGGTTCAAGAAGCCTTTGAGCTGTTTAACGAAGACAGAGCGCATTCGGTTTTCCTTGCCGGTGGGACTACGGTTGCTTTGATGAAATCATCTTCGATTGAAAGAATCATTGACCTCGAAAATGTCGGGTTGAATACTATTTCAGAAAAGGATGATAACCTGGTAGTTGGTGCTATGGTAAAAATTGAAGATTTTCGAAAAAACGAACTCGTTCGTAAGCATTACGGGGATTTTTTCTTTAATGCTTTTTCCAAGGTCGCCAGCTGGCAGTTGCGTAATATGGCAACAATTGGAGGGTCAATTGCTCCAAAACTTGGTTGGTCAGATGTTACGGCATGCTTGATTGCAAGTGACGCGCGGCTTATCGTTTATGATGAACAGGGATTCAGAAATATATCTATCGATGAATTCAATCATACTCCGAAAGCGGAAAAGCCTCTTATAACTAACGTGGTTTTTACGGGAAATGGATATTCTTACTCTTTTAAGAAATTTTCGAAATCCACCTTTGATATTGCAATCATCAATGTTGCAATTGGACTGAAGTTGCAAAGGGATATTATTGAAGACGCGCGAATTGTTGTGGGATCCAGACCTCACTTTCCTGTGAGATTCTCAGTTGTCGAAAAAGGAATCAGAGGTTTGAAGTTAGACAATACCACCGCATCCATAGCCCGAAATCTTACCTACGAGAATTTCGAAGGTGGTTCCAACTTGTTGGCATCTGCTGAATATCGACAGCATCTAGCATCCATATTCGTCGAACGGGCACTGCTTGATATAAGGGAGATGGTACTGTGAAGCTCGAACTCAATGTTAATGGAAAGGTACATTCTGTTGATATCAATCCGGGTGAAATGCTTTTGGATGTGCTCAGGCGCTTAGGGTATAAAAGCGTTAGAAGGAGTTGTGACAACGCCAGTTGTGGAAATTGTACAGTGCTTGTAGATGGAAAACCCATACTTTCCTGTACCACTTTCGCAGCCAGGGCTGCTGGACATAAAATTGAAACTGTTGAATCTCTCGCCGAAGAAGGAAATTTGCATCCAATACAGGAATCGCTACTTGAAACAGGAGGCGCACAGTGCGGTTTCTGCATACCCGGCTTTACCCTTACAACCAAGGCCCTGCTTGAGGAGAATCCCGAACCCACAGAAGAGGAAATTCGAGAAGCGCTTAACGGAAATCTCTGTCGATGTACGGGATACGAATCACAAATCAGGGCAATCCTCAATTTAGTCAAAAAGAGAGGGGGCCTTTCCGATGACTGATACATTGAACACAAAAGAGTTGAAACGCTTTGCGGCAGTGAATAGAAGTGTGAAAAAAGTAGATGGCGTTGCTCTTGTAACTGGCCAGCCAGTTTATACAGACGATTTTGATGTTCCCGGAGCTCTTCACGTAAAGCTGGTCAGAAGCCCCCATGCCCATGCTATTATCAAAGAAATCGACGTATCTCGAGCGTTGAAAATTCCGGGGGTTGTAACAATACTCACCTATAAAGATTTGCCTCGCATTCCCTTTACTCGCGCAGGTCAGGGATATCCAGAGCCTTCACCTTACGATACTTTTGTGCTTGACAGGAAAGTTCGCTATGTTGGTGATCCGGTTGCAATAGTAGCAGCCGAAACCGAAAAAGCCGCAAGACTTGGTGCAAAAGCAGTTAAAGTAGAATATGAAGTACTGGATGCCGTGCTTGATTTTGAGCAGGCTACCAATGAAGATGCCCCGATTATTCATGATGAACCTGAAGCTATAGGGATTCACGACGCTTCAAAAAATATTGCGGCACATTTTGAAATGGAAATCGGGAATATTGATGAAGCACTAGAGAGCTGTGATAAAGTGATTACGAGAACCTATCATACGAAAACGCAGCTTCATGCAATGATGGAGCCTCACGCCTCCATAAGTTATTTTGACCCAAATGGTAGGCTAACAGTGATCACCTCTACCCAGGTTCCCTTTCATGCAAGGAGGATTCTAAGTCGGATATTTAATATCCCGATTGGAGACATAAGAGTCATTAAACCCCGGATTGGTGGAGGTTTTGGCGGAAAACAAGCCGTCCATCTGGAACCATATGTGGTGGCGGTCACTTTGAAGACCAAAAGACCTGCTCGATTGGTTTTTGATAGATCAGAGGTATCCATGTCGACGAACATTCGCCATGAAATGAAGTACACGGTTACAGTTGGTGCCACTTCTGACGGTAAGATAAAAGTGATAGACATGAAAGGGCTTTCAAATACTGGTGCTTATGGTGAACATGCTTTGACGACTTTTATGGTTTCTGGTTCAAAGACGCTCCCCATATATAACAAAGTTGAGGCTGTAAGGTTTTCAGGAGATGTGGTTTACACAAATCTTCCATCTGCCGGTGCATACAGAGGATATGGCGCACCGCAAGGGCTCTTTGCTCTCGACTGCACCATCGATGAACTTGCGCATGAACTCGGTCTTGATCCGCTTGTAGTAAAAGAAAAGAATTCAATCAGGGAAGGTGAGAGTTCACCAATATTCAGAATCATGGGTGAGGGTAGAGAAGGTGTAGACCAAATAGTTCGAAGCTGTAAGTTACAGGAATGTATAGACAAAGGAAAAGAGGCAATTGGATGGAGCGAAAAGCGGGGAAAAGTGGCAAGAAGGGGAAACAAGGTTAGAGGTATTGGCTGCGCCATAGCCATGCAGGGTTCTGGAATCGCAAAAATCGATATGGGCGCTGCAACGATAAAAATGAACGAAGATGGCTCTTTTAACCTGCTTCTTGGTGCTACGGATCTTGGAACGGGTAGTGATACCATCATGGCACAAATCGCAGCAGAAGTGCTGGAAGTTGACTATGATAAGATAAAGGTTTATTCATCTGACACTGATATGACTCCTTTTGATACTGGCGCCTATGCTTCAAGTACTACTTATGTTTCCGGAAATGCAGTGAGAAAAGCTGCTGAGATGGTAAAGGAAAGGATATTGGAAAAGGCCGCTGTTTATCTTGAAGAACCGGTGGAAAATTTGAGAGTAAAAAACGCCAAAGTGGTTTCGCTAAATACAGATCGTGAAGTAACTTATGAAGAGTTGTGCACTAAGCTCTTTTATACATTCGAGCAAGAACAAATAGCAGCGACGGCCTCTTATGTAGGCGAGGAGTCACCACCACCATTTCTCGCATCTTTTGCAGAGGTTGAGGTCGATCTTGAAACTGGTAAGATTGAGCTTGTGAAATTCGTTTCTTATGCCGATTGTGGTACGCCTTTAAATCCGGTGCAGGCATTGGGGCAACTTGAAGGTGCAACAGTGCAGGGTATAGGATGGGCTCTATTTGAAGATGTTATTTACGGTAAAGATGGAAGAATGTTGACAAATGATTTCTTCACTTACAAAATCCCGACACGTATGGACTATGGAAAACTAGAATGTGGCTTTGTTGACAGTTATGAACCCACTGGTCCCTTTGGTGCAAAGAGTATCGCAGAAATTGGTATCGATACACCCATACCTGCTATTGCTAATGCAATTTACGATGCAACGGGCGTACGGCTCAGGAAAGCTCCTTTCAACAGCGAAGAGCTGTTTTTTGAGATACTGAAGAAGGAGGTCTAATGGTGAAGAAAGGCTTCGGCTTATTCTCCGTTTTGCTTTTTTCCAGCCTTTTCTTTGCGGCAAATCTCACCGTATGGACAAGCTGGGAAGGCGAAGATTTTTTTACCGAGATTGCAAGGCTTTACACACAGGAGACGGGTATAGAGGTTAAAATTCTACATATCCCGAAACTGGATGATAAATTGTTCACGGCTTTAAGAACCGGAAACTTGCCGGATATTTCCATGGTAAAGGATGTTTATACCGAACGAACCTCAATCTCAAACTCTTTGACAAAACTTGACAATACCGACATAGAAATAGTAGGAAATTTTTCCAAAGAAAGCCTTAAACCCTATTCATCCAAAGGCTCGTTGCTTGCTATTCCCTATTATGCGGATGTTCAGACGGTTTTTGTCAACCTCAGCCTTCTCAGAAGTAAAGGGGTTTCGTTGGATTTTGGTTACAGCATCGAGGATATTGAAAAGATCTCAAGAGAATTTGCCAGCAGTGAAGTTACTCCAGCTGCTTGGGATTTCATGTCACCTTATGTATTCTATCCCTTTTTAACTTCTTTCGATACTCTCTGGAACGAAGAAGGGAAACCTGTTTTTGATTCTCCAAAAATTAGGGAAGGTATAACATATGTAAAAGAACTTTTTGACAAAGGTGTTTTTGTCAGGATGAACCGTGGTGCGCTGGTGAATTCTTTTGAAGCTGGAAAAATAGCAATTTTGATTCAAGGGAGTTACCTGGCAAGGGACTTCGAAGAAGCAGGGATTGAATTCCAGATGCTTCCTTTTCCAAAGGTTAAAGGCAAAAAAGTGAAACCGATAATCGACTCAAAAGGGTTTGCCATTTTCAATGCTGCGAAGAAGGACATAGCACTCGATTTTCTTCGTTTCCTTTATTCTCGGAGTATGAATTATTGTGTTGAATATAACAAGATTCCTCTATGGACTCAAACTATTCCTGAAGAGCTTTCGGAGCTTTATTACATACTTAAAGAAGGGCAGTATATGTATAATGGCTTGAAGTTTCAATCTTTGTACTTCAGCACAATGAAAACAGTACTTCAAGCGGTTTATTCAGGTAGCCTTTCCATCGATGAAGCCCTTAAAAGCGCACAGGATTATGTGAACTCAAATTGGTGATATGGCAGGACTTTTTTTTGGAATAACGCTGATTCTTTTTTTGGTAGCGATGTTTTCACGAAGGGCCATTATGATGGCCCTTCCACTTCTGTTAATTGTAATGCTGGTTATCGTACTTCCGCTGATCTGGGCATTTATCATTTCCTTTTTCAAATACGGGATCCTTGACACTGTTCCAAGAATAGTTGGGCTTCATAATTACAAACTCGCATTTCAAGACAGCGGTCTGAGATTATCTTTTAAGATAACATCATTATGGGCATTCCTTAAGGTTTCACTCGAACTTGTCATTTCCTTTTATCTCGCAATTACACTACGTAAATCCTCAGTACTAAATAAGGCTGCTCTCCTTTTAATTGGTTTGGGGTGGTTTATGCCCTCATTTATAAGCGTTTCAGCCTGGAGAGCGTTCATACAGGGTTATGGTAGCAACTCTCCTTTCAACCTAATATGCAATTTGATGTTTGGTACCAATTTGGATATAGCGACTCAACCCTTGTCCGCCTTTATAGTAACCCTTTTAATCAGTGTATGGCTGTCTATTCCAATGAGCACCATGATAATTATTGCTATGCTTCAGAGCGTTCCCGGAGATGTTGAGGATATGCTGTTAATTGATGGAGCTAAAGACAGTGTTATCGCTAGCATTTTCTTTGGCCAGGTAAGGTATCTTTTGATACCATATTACTTCTTTCAGCTGGCAAGAGCTTTTAAGGGCTTTTCCACAGCGTTTTTGCTGAGTGGTGATGGTCCGTTATTACCGGGAGGCTTTACGCCGAGAACCATAGTGGGGGCAACTTCTTTTTTAGGAGTAGTTCTTTATAGGAAATTCAGTTTTGAAGATGATTATGGAATCCTTTCCGCATATTCTGCTGTTGTTGGAGCTATAATGCTACTTTGGTTAGTAGCCGCCTTAAGCTCTCGAGTAGAAGTGCCAAAGCGACATCGTTACGTGATGCTCCTTGCAGCTGTTTCACAATTTTTTTCCGGCTGTTACCTCAAAATTGGAATGTGGCCTTATTTAATTGCTGCTGGATATCTTTTTACACTTTTTTTGGTTCCACATTTTAAGAAGACTTTTAGGATTCTTTCAGCTATACTGGTGGCATTTGACGCTGGGCTTTGTCTTTATTCAATCAATATTAATGGCTGGAAAGGCATAAACCCTGCGACTTTTCTCTCAGTTCCCGTCGTAATGTTTTCATTGAGATATAAGATGCCCATAATCAATTTTTCTGTTCCAAAGGGGATTAAAAGCTCTTTTAAGTGGATTCCGGGAATTATAAGCCTTATCATATTGCTCTATATAGTATTGCTAGCTCTTTCGGGGAAAAATACTGTCTTGCCAAAACTAGCTAATCTTACGCTTAGAAATTTCTCAATTGTATTTTTCAATCACAGGCTTTGGCTTAATTTACTAAACACGCTGAAAATAGCCCTATACAGTGCGAGCATACTCTTTATGACTGCTTTACCTTTCAGCTATCTGTACTCACGCGGGAAGTTCAAGACCACATCCCTCATCATGCTTGTAGTTCTTTTTGGGGGAGTCTATACTGGTATGCATACCCTTTTACCTCTATATATGCTTTTTGGAAGGTTAAACCTTTTGAATTCCCTTATGGGTGTCGCGATGGTTGTGGCAAACCAGGCTGTTCCACTTACAGTAATAACAATGAGTTCCTTCTTTTCAAAGATACCGAGAGAATTCAGGGAAGTTGCAAGGCTTGAAGGGATGACTGAGGGCATGTATTTTTTAGAGATCATGTTGCCACTCAGTTTGCCTATAATCTCAGGTATTTTTATTTATGTGCTTGTGAGTTCATGGAATGCCTTCACCATTCCACTCATTTTCATTGACAAAAGCGAACTTATGCCCTTTTCTCTGAAAGTTTTCAGCTATGCTGGAGAAATAGGTAGCTTTTACACACGCTGGAATCTTTTTGGAGCAGCATCTTTAATAGGCATTGTTCCATTGCTGTTCTTATACAAATTCAATCAGAGGTTTCTTTATTCGAAGAATCTCGCTGAAGGGGGAATGACCTATGAATAGTATCTTTGACAGAGTTCTTGAAATTGCAAAAGAATATGGAAAGAATATGGCAGTCATAGATTATGTTATAGGCACAGGAATGACAGCGGTAAGGCTTTCTTCGGGAAATGTGGGAGTTGCCCATCTTCTAAGAGAGGAGCTTCCTCCAGGTTGCACCTTATTTGATGAGCTCTTTGAAACACCCTGCCCTCTGTATGAGTTTCTGAAACTTGGCAATGTACATCATCCAATAACTGTTAGCCTTGCATTAGCCGCTGCAAATGCAGTTCTGAATAACAGATTGAAAGAACAAGATTATTCTGAATTAGATATATTCGAGATCCTAAATCTCAAAAGAAGCGACACTGTCGGATTTATAGGTGATTTTAAGCCTTTGACCTCAAAATTAAGAGGCAAAGTTGAAAAGCTCATGATTTTTGAAAGGCATGCAAGCGAGGATTATTTGCCAGATTGGGCAGCGCCTTGGAAACTAAGAGAATGTTCAGCAGTTATCATCACTGGAACGGCGTTTATGAACAGAACAATCGACACCATTTTGAACTCGGTAAATACCGATAGGGTTGTAGTGTTCGGACCTTCGACTCCACTCGTTCCTGAAGTTTATCCAGAGGTGGTAAAGGCAATAGGTGGAGCAAAGATAATGGATCCGGAATTGACAATGAAGGTAGCTTCAAGAGCTGGGGGAACGAAGAATTTGTACAGGCTAAAGGCCGCAAAAAAAGTTACGCTGATTTTGAAATAAAGGAAAAAAGGCGGCTACAGCCGCCTTTTGTTTATAATCCGAATTTAGAGCGATAATCTTGTAAAAGCCCGTCGATTTCGAGAACTTCTTGTTGCTCTTTCTGCCAGAATTCCATGGTTTTCTGTGAGTTCAATTCTTCGACTTCTTTACCTTGCTGTTCGACCCATGTGTAGTATTTCAGATTGTGCCATCGCTGGCGGTTATCCATTGTACCTTCAAAGATCCAGTCGGTCTTCGCTCCAAGGAATATGGATTCATAGCGATGTTTTGCCTCAGATCTATCGAGTTTCCCATAAGTGTTTGTCAATTGCTCCATCACAGAATGGTAGCGGTCAATATTATCCGTTGCAATGGTAACGATATTATCTTTATCAGTTAAGCCATAGTACTTTGCCATTTTGATAGCTCCCATTACGTTAGCAACACCTGAAATGCCAAAAACACTGGAAAGAAATTCAACAGTTTTTTCGGGAATGAACTCTTTTAAAAATTTCTTTCCTTCTTCATCTGTTAGAACCTGAAGCATTTTTTTCGATTCAACATCATCAACAGCAACAACAGCATCGTTGTTCATAACATTGTGTATCCAGGTTACGTGTTTATCGCCTATTCCTTGAATATCGTGCCCACCATAACCGTTAAGCGAAAGCGTTGGGCATTGGATTGGTTCAAGAGCGACAATCTTGACATCTGGATAAACCTCTTTTACTCTGTCTCCACAGGCTATTGTACCCGCTGATCCCACTCCTGAGACAATTGCGGACACTCTTCCGTTGCCTATGCTAAGCTCATCTATGAGTTCCAGTATGGTATTTCCGGTTACATAGTAATGGAATCTGTAATTGCCAAATTCTGAAAATTGGTTGAGAATTCTGATCTTATCAGGATTTTCAGCCTTTAGCTCCTTTGCTTTATCATATATTTCCTTAACATTCGATTCACAGCCGGGTGTGGCAATGACTCTTGCCCCATAGCCTTCTATAATGTCGAATCTTTCCTGAGACATTTCCTCGGGAAGGATTACAATCGTGTCAAACTTCATTCGACATCCAACCCAGGCTCCTCCAATTCCATAATTACCGGTAGATGGCCATACGAGGGTATGATAAGAGGGATCTATTTCACCCTTGAGAACTTTTTCCATGAGAATGGAATACGTTGCGCCAACTTTGTGGCTGCCCGTTGGAAATTCTTTTCCATATAATACTATGATATTCGCATCAACACCGGTAAGCTCTTTGGGCAATACAACATAATAAATTTCGTTATCAATATTACGCCAGGAAATGTTGAATAGATTGATTGGATCCAGGGGATCTTTGGTGCGCATTTCCCAGGCCTTTTTTCTGATTTTGGGATCGATTTTTTCGGGATGAAGCATTTCTTCAAATGATGGTCCTAAAACAAATTTCTTCATTTTCTAATCCTCCTTGATTAATTTCAATATATATTCTGGAGTAGCTGGTATTCTTTTTATTCTTTTTCCAATGGCTCTTGATATAGCGTTAGCAATTGCCGCTGGGGTAGGCATTAGAGATGGTTCACCTATGCCTTTTGCTCCATAAGGGCCTCGTGAGAAGGGCTCCTCAACGATGTCAATTATGAGTTCTTCCGGAATTTCATGAATGGTTGGGATGATATATGTGTTGAAATTATCCGTTAGTATCTGTCCATTTTTAAATTTTAAGTCCTCGAACAAGGCATATCCCATACCCTGAACAAAACCACCTTGAACCTGTCCAATAATACCTTCAGGATTCAATGCCTTCCCAACATCGTGGCTTGTGTAAGCTTTTACGACTTTAGTCTGTCCTGTATTTAAATTTACCTCAACAACCACGATTTGCGAAGCAAAGGAATAAGTCACATAGGCTTCCCCAATTCCCTTTTCGGCATCCCACTCAAGACTTGCTGTTTTATACCAGCCTGTTTCATTTAGTTTAGCATTTTTTCTAAAAGCATGTTCTACTAAATTTTCAAAAGATATCTCCTGACCTGAAAGGCTGTCAAGAAACTTACCATTGCCCCATTGAACATTTTCAGCCAAGGCGCCCGTGAGGTTACAAAACACGTCAATAAGCCTCTGCCGTAATTCCGAGGCAGCCAAACGCGTTGCGTTACCGCTGTACACGGTAGTCCGTGAGGCAACAGTTGGTCCACTATCTGGCACAAAAGCCGTATCGGGTTGATGAACGTTGATTTTTTCTATATGCTGTCCAAGTTCTTCAGCGGCAATCATGGCAATAACTGTTTTTGCACCCTGACCCATTTCTGTACCACCAATTCTGACATCTACAGTGCCATCTGCATTTATTTGAACGTGCGAACCTGAAGCATCAAGATGCTGTCCGGCGGCGCCAAGGCTCACACCATAAAAGATATGAGAAACACCAATTCCACGTTTTTTATCCTGATGAGTATTATTGAATGCTTCCACTTCTTTTTTTAGATGTTCCCAATTTGAAATCTCTCGAATGTTTTCAAGTGTTTTAACAGCACCAACACTTTCAGTCAACAAATGATCAGTAGCGGTTCTGCTTCCTTCTCTTAAAGTGTTCATGAGCCTTAATTTTATGGGGTCGATACTTAATTTTTCAGATATTTCGTCCATCATGGCTTCCACAGCAAAAAGCACCTGAGGACTTCCAAATCCCCTGAAAGCTCCTGGTGGTATTTTGTTCGTATATACACCATATACATCCACTTTAACGTTGGGGATATCATAACTCCCAGCAGCGTGTACCAGAGTTCTGAACATCACAATGGGTGATAGTGTCGCATAAGCACCCATATCCATATAGGCCTTGATTTCCATTGCTCTTAGTTTGCCTTCTTTGCTGACTCCAATTCTATAATGCGATTTGATGGGATGACGTTTGGAAGTGGTTTGAATATCCGTTTCACGATCATAGATCAATTTTGCCGGTCTACCTGTGTTATAAGCAGCAACCGCCGCGTAAGAAGCTACATAAGAAGGAACATCTTCTTTCCCACCAAAGGCTCCTCCGGTTTCCGTTTGTATGACGCGTACTCTATTCAAGGATGTTGCCAAGACACGTGCCACGCTATTTTGAACGTAATAGGGACATTGCATAGTACCGTAAACAGTGAAACCATAATCTATATCTGGAGTAACGATTATACCTTGAGGTTCTAGATATGCCTGCTCTTGATAATGAGCATAGAATTCACCCTCAAATATTTCGTCACTATGTTTGAATCCGTCTTCAACATTTCCTTTTCTTATCTTCTTATGTATGGGCACATTTGTTGGTTCATGCACTCTGATTTTATCTTCAAGCGCCTTTTCAATTGTCAAAACAGCTGGCAGTTCTTCTATTTCCAAGCTAATTTTTTCAGCGGCTTCTTTTGCTATTTCATATGTTTCTGCTGCGACAACTGCAACCACGTCTCCATAATATCTTACCTTTTCACCTACTGAGACGAGGCAGGGCATATCTTTGACAACTTCTCCAAGTTGATTCTCACCGGGTATATCCTTGTATGTGTATACACCGACAACACCCGGTACATCGAGTGCTTTTTCGACATCAATGTCTTTCAAAATACCGTGACCTTTTCTTGCCAATACAAGGTAACAATATACCATTCTGTCAAAGTAAAGATCTGCTGCAAACTTGGCCTTTCCATTAACTTTTGGAATGGCATCAACCCGCTTGATTTTTGAGCCAATCACATTTTTCTTGTTCTCAACTGTATTCACCAGTACCTCACCTTCCCTCAAAAAGGTGCACAAATTTATTCTTTGTAACATCCACAAGCCCCATGTTTGTCAATTTCAACTTTGGAATAACCGCGAGTTGAACAAAAGACAACGTCATAAAGAGATCTGGAAGTACACTTCCAAAATCCTTCAAAACCTTCTTTAGGATTCCCAACCTTTCAGCTACTTCTTCGCTGGAAAGGTCTGACATTAACCCTGCAATAGGGAGTGGAAGTTCTGCAACCACTTTTCCGTTGTTAGAGATAACCAAACCGCCACCCAATTCAATAACTCTATTAGCAGCTACCAACATGTCTTCATCATTTGTCCCCAGCACGCACATGTTATGAGCGTCATGTCCAACCGAGGTGGCAACAGCACCTTTTTTTAAACCAGATCCGGTTGCAAAGGCAACAGAAATTGATTTTTTCTTTGTGTATCTTGAAATAGAAGTGAGTTTCAATACATCACGATCGATATCAGAAATAACCTCGCCATTTTCTACTTTAGGCTCCACTAATTTCTCACCTGTCAGAACTTCGTGACCGAAAAGCTCTATTACCCTTAATTTACCGGGGGCCAATGGGACTTTAAAATCCTCAAGAGTCAATTTAGGAGTGGCAAAAGTGTTCATCTTTTCAACGGGATATATTTTCTTCTCGATTTCATCTATCATTTTTCCATCAACAGCAACGAGCTTCGAGTCTTTGAAAACCATGTCTACCCTGAATTCGTCAAGATTTTCAACAACAAGCAAATCCGCTTTATAACCCGGAGCGATGGCACCCATAGATCTCAAATTATAATGCACAGCGGTGTTTATTGTTGCCATCCTAATAGCAGTTACCGGTTCTATGCCAAATTCTATTGCACGCCTTACCATATAATCTATATGACCTTCTGCGATGATGTCATTAGGATGCTTATCATCAGTACAGAAAGAAATAAACGGGTAATTGTGCTCGTTGATCAACGGTAACAAAGCATCGAGATTTCTGGCCACGCTACCTTCACGTATTAGAATCTGCATACCCCTCGCCAGCTTTTCTTTTGCCTCTTTGACAGTTGTACATTCATGATCAGAACGTATGAAAGCACAAATGTAGCCATTTAAGTCTTTCCCGGTGATACCGGGGATATGACCGTCAATTTTCTTATATTTGTGTCTTAACAATTCAATCTTTGAAATCGTATCCTTATCACCGTTTATAACAGCAGGATAGTTCATGACTTCTCCAAGTCCAAGAACTCTTGGATGTTTTTCGACGAATCCTATCATATCCATTACAGAAATATTAGCGCCACTGGTTTCCTTGTCGGTTGCAGGGACCGAAGAGGGGAGCATTATATAAAGGTTTAAGGGGATACCTTCAGTTGAACGTAACATGTATTCGACACCTCTAAGTCCGAGGACATTGGCAATCTCATGAGGATCTGCTATTGCCGTGGTCGTACCTCGAGGAAGAACAGTACGTGCAAATTCTATTGGTGAAACCATTGAAGATTCAATATGAAGGTGCGCATCGATCAACCCGGGAATGACATAAGCCCCTTTCAAATCAATGACTTCTTTTCCTTTGGTGTAATCGCCAATTCCGGCAATCCTTTTTCTGAAAAGAGCAATATTAGCTTTTTCTATTTCTCCGCTGAAAACGTTGACAATCCTGCAGTTTTTCATTAAAACATCTGCTTCTTTTAAGCCCCTAGCCACAGGAAGAATATCGATTATGTTCACAGCTCCCACCCCTTTGTCCTAACATTATACTATCTGATTTGTTGAAAGTTAAATACAAAAATAAATCCCTGCCAGCGGCAGGGACCCTTTAAGATTTAAATATTGAGTTTTTTTGCCTTTTGTTTATCTCCTCTGTCAGACGAGCGATGAAGGAATTTAGTTTTATGCCATAGAGATTCTCTCCCGTTCGCAACCGGATAGATACAGTTTTAGCGTCTATTTCTTTGTCTCCAACAATTGCCATGTATGGGACTTTTTGCATCTGAGCGTCGCGGATTTTGTAATTAGTCGACTTTGTTCTAGTATCAACCTCAATCCTTATACCAGCATTTCTCAACTCTGCAGCCACTTCTTCTGCATATTCATTATGCCTATCGGCAATGGGAATTACTTTTACCTGGATAGGTGCAAGCCAGGTCGGAAAAGCACCGGCATAGTGTTCTATCAATATACCAAAGAAACGCTCAAGAGAACCGTATATTGCTCTGTGTATCATAACGGGTCTATATTCCTGATTATCTGGGCCAATATATGTCATATTAAAACGCTCCGGCATGAGAAAATCGAGCTGGATAGTTGCACACTGCCATTCGCGACCAAGAGAATCACGGACGTGGAAATCAATTTTTGGGCCATAGAATGCCCCATCGCCCTCATTCACTTTATATCTTAACTTTGTTGACTCAAGGGCGTCTCTGAGAGCATCAGTGGCAATGTCCCATATCTCTATTTCACCCATAAAGTCTTCAGGTCTGGTGCTCAGCTCAGCTCTGTACTCAAACCCAAAGGGGCTGTAAATTCTATCGACAAAGCTAATAACACCTTTGATCTGTTCCTTAATTTGCTCTCTTGTGCAGTAAATATGGGCGTCATCTTGTAAGAATCCTCTTACCCTGAAGAGTCCATGTAGGACACCGCTTCTTTCGTAACGATGAACCTTTCCAAATTCAAAGAATTTCATAGGAAGGTCTTTATAGCTGACAGAGCCAGATTTATATATAAGAATATGCCCGGGGCAATTCATGGGTTTTACGGCGTATTCCTGTCCTTCCTTTTCAGTGAAGTACATGTTATCGCGATAATGATCCCAATGACCAGATTTTTTCCAAAGGTCTATATTCATTATTAAAGGGGTAATTACTTCCTGATAATCATCCTGAATGTGCATTTCTCTGGAAAATTTCATCAGTTCATTGAGCACAACGGTTCCTTTAGGATGAAACAAGGGCATTCCCGGTGCATATTCATATGAGAAGCTGAAAAGCCCAAGCTGTGGGCCAATTTTCCTATGGTCTCTTTTTTTCGCTTCTTCGAGCATTGCAAGATGTTTTTCAAGTTCAGATTTTTTAGCAAATGCAGTTCCATATACACGCTGAAGCATTTTGTTTTTTTCATCGCCCCGCCAGTATGCACCGGAAACGGAGAGCAGTTTAAAATGCTTTATACGCCCCGTTGATGGCATATGAGGACCTTTACAAAGATCAACAAAGTCCCCCTGCTTGTAGAAAGAGATTTTTTCATCGTCGAGCTCTTCAACCAACTCTACTTTGTAAAGCTGCCCCTTTTCTTTCATGAAGTTGATGGCCTCATCCTTTGTCAATTCAAACCTCTCTACCGGAAGATTTTCCTTAACTATCTTTGCCATTTCAGCCTCAATCTTTGGAAGGTCATCTTCTGAAAGTTTTACATCTCCAAGATCAAAGTCATAATAAAACCCATCTTCTATAACGGGCCCTATGGCTAGCTTTACATTCTTTTCACCATATATCCTCATCACTGCCTGAGCGAGGATATGGGAAAAGGTATGTCTGTAAAAAATAGGCGCTTCATAATCTTTTTCGAGAATAAGCCTTAACTTTGCCTTTTCAGGCATTACTCTTTTTAAGTCCCACAAATTCCCATTGACCTCGGCACCTATTGCTTTTTTTAGTAAACCAGAAGAAATATCAGCAGCCACATCAGCAGGTGAAACGGGCTTATCATACTCTTTTATCGTTCCATCAGGTAATTCTATTATCCAATGCATTATATTACCTCCTAACTCTCATCTTATATAGGCAACCCCCTCGACTTCCACAATTGCGTCTTTAGGAAGCCTCGCTACTTCAACGACAGCGCGAGCAGGTTTATGGCCAGTAAAATAACGCGAGTATATCTCGTTGAATGTGGCGAAAAGGTCCATATCTTTTATGTACACGTTTACTTTTACGATATCTTCGGTGCTTCCGCCAGCCGCTTTAACAACGGCAATGAAGTTTTCAATAGCCATAGTGAACGCTTTTTCGGGTTCATTTGACAGTTTCCCGGTATCCGGGTTGAGTGGAAGCTGACCCGAAACAAAGAGCATATTCCCAGCAACAATCCCCTGAGAATAAGGTCCAATTGCCTTTGGTGCTTTCTCAGTGTTCACTACCCTCAACACACTATCGCCTCCAATCATCTTTTTGTCATCAATTGCAAATTCTGCTCTACTGTTATACAAAAAATTAGAACATTATCTTTTGCTATGTTCTACATCCCTCATTTTGCGAATATTATACCATTAATGTTGTATATGAGCTTACCACTAAGGATACTTTTAGCCCATAAAAAAGACCTGCATGCAGTTTGTTTATCTTGCTACCATCAAGAAAACGTGCGGATTTTAACCTGCCAGGGCAATGCTTGACAGGATAGATCATTTTGTGCTACTATATTACTAGATGTTCATATGTGGATATGAACAATAGTCAATAACAGGATGGTGGGTTGGTATGCGATTGTCATTTCGAAATATCCGATTACACAATAACCAAGATTATTTTACCGATTTAGCAAGTTTTTTTTCGGTTTTCAGCAATCCCACCAGATTACGGATATTGTATTTGCTGCTGGATAACGAACTGTGCGTCGGAAAGATATCACAAACGTTGAACTTAAGGCAATCAGCAACTTCGCACCAGCTAAAAATACTGAGAAGCCTAAAACTAGTAAGGGCAAGGCGAGAAGGGCGCACAGTTAAATATTCGCTGGATGATGAACACATAAAGGAAATCTTGGAATCTGGTATGTCCCATCTTTCAGAATAAAGTTCTTAAAAACATTTTTATTGGAGGTGGAAGTATGAGCTGGAAAGGTTGGGTAACTTTATTGGTAGCGATCTGGCTGGTGATCTCTGCGTTTATACCTGGCATTGTAGATTCTCAAGGGGCAAACCTTGCAAATTTCCTGATAGTCGGTATTCTCTTTTTGATAACCGGAATTCCGATGTTGCGCACTTCTAAAACTGCTGGTTGGATAGTAACATTGGTGGCGATATGGTTGGTCATTTCGGCATTTATCACCGGGATTACCGGTTCCCAGACAGGTGCAATGACAAACGGATTGATTTTTGGTATTATCGCCCTTATCTTTTCTTTCTTTGATAAGAAACAACAGTAATATTGCAATTGCTGCAGAAAGCCCCATCATGCTCGCAAGGGCATGAGGGGGTTTTCTTAATCGCTTTGAAGTTCATGAATCATCAGACTTTTAGCCAGCTTTAAGACTGAGATAGATATAAATAAAGTAAAATGCCAGCAGTATTATTCCGCCTGTTCTTCCGAGTTTTTTCCTTTTCAATCCGGAGAAGAGCAGCAAAAGAACGATAGAGATGAGTGCGAAGATTATATCCTGTGTGATGTCTCTATCGGTTTGTATGGGTGATATAGAAGATGAAATGCCAAGAACCAAAAGTAGATTGAATATATTAGAGCCGATGATATTTCCAACGGCCAAATCGGCCTTTTTCTTAATTCCAGCAGTGATTGAAGTAACAAGCTCTGGTAATGAGGTTCCAAAAGCAACCAGAGTAACTCCTATAAGAGTATCGCTTACTCCAAAGGATCTTGCAAGGTTGATACCGGAGTTGACCACAAGGTCTGAACCAAAGACCACTCCCGCCAACCCTCCGAGAGTTGCAAGGATTGCCAGCGGCATTTTGTGTTCCAGATGAGAAATACCCTTTTCTTCAGTTATACCTATTTCACGGTCATTTTTTGCCATAGAAAAAAGGTAATCCACAAAGATAGCGAAAAAGCACAAAAGAACCACGCCATCGTATCTATTGAGCCCCATTGTCCCGTTAAGTAACAACATCCCCGCAGCTATTGTGCTCAATATAACAAAGGGCATTTCTTTTGCTATTGTAGAAGTTGAAATTCTTAATGGCTGAATAATCGCTGTTGCTCCCAATATGAGTGCGACATTTGCCACGTTTGATCCTAAAACGTTCCCTATAGCTATTCCAGAGCCATCTATCGCGGCTTTTACACTTACAGCGAGCTCTGGTGCGCTTGTTCCAAAGGCTACAATGGTAAGGCCTATAAAAAGCTCAGAAACACCAAAACGCCTTGCAATTGCAACAGAGCCATCAATAAGGTAATCTGCACCTTTTACTAAAAGTGCAAATCCGACTATCAAAAGCAACACATTCGCTATCAAAATATCACCTACTTAAAAAAATGCGGCGCTAGGGCCGCACTTCAGATCACAGGTTAATTTATTTAAGAACGCCTAGCTCTTTACCCACCTTCTCAAATTTCTCAAGTGCATATTCAAGATCTTCTGTTGTATGAGCAGCGCTTATCATGACTCTTATTCTTGCTTTTCCTTTGGGTACTGTCGGATACCCAATTGACTGGGCAAAGACGCCTTCTTCAAAGAGCCTTGCGCTGAAAGTAGAAGAGAGTTTTGCATCGTAAAGCATTACCGGGGTAATTGGAGTTTCGCTATGTCCAGTGTCAAAACCCATTGATTGCATCTTTTCTTTGAAATATCTGGCATTTTCCCAGAGTTTTTCCACAGGTGATCCATCGTTCTGGAGAATTCTCACTGCAGCAAGGGCTGCACCGGTTTCTGCGGGCGATAGTGAACTGCTGAAAAGGAATGGACGTGCCTTCTGTTTAAGATAGTCTATTAGCTCTTTTTTGCCAGCGACAAAGCCACCTACAACGCCAAAAGCCTTTGAAAGAGTCCCTACTTCTATATCCACTCTTCCATGAAGGTCAAAATGGTCTACAATACCGCGTCCGTGGCTTCCGAGTACGCCTTCACCATGGGCATCGTCAACCATCAGTAATGCATCGTACTTTTCACACTTTTCGACAATTTCAGGCAATGGAGCAAGATCACCGTCCATAGAAAAAACCCCATCTGTAATCACGAGGAGTTTTTTTGCACCATCAGCCTTGGCTTCCTTAAGCTTTTCTTCAAGGTCTCCAGCATCACGGTGTTTCCAGACATACCTCTTTGCCTTGGACAATCTGACTCCATCTATTATACTGGCATGATTCAGTTCGTCTGATAGTATTGCGTCTTCAGCAGTGGTAATAGCTGGAATAACTGCTTGATTTGCGTTGAACCCTGACTGAAGAACAAGAGTTGCTTCAACTTTTTTAAATTGTGCAAGTTCGCGTTCGAGATCATCGTGGATTGATAATGTACCTGCAATAGTTCTCACTGCTCCAGGTCCAACACCCCATCTTTCAATAGCTTCGATGGCAGCCTTCCTCAACTCGTTTCGGTATGCGAAACCGAGATAGTTGTTTGAGCACATGTTGAGTACTTTTTTGCCGTTGATGGTTAACCAGGAGCCCTGTGGGCTTTCCAATGTCTTGATTTTTACGAGAAGCCCATTTTCTTCGAGCTCTTTGAGTTCCTTTGAAAAGACGCTGTAATCGAACACGAAATCACCCCCACTCAAAATTATTCTATCTCAAGCACTACTTTTCCTGCTACACCTTCCAACATTGATTTTACACCTTTTTCCCAATCGTCCATTTTCAAAACGTGGGTTACAACAGGCGAAAGATCTACGCGTTTGTTCCTGAGAAGTTCGGTTGCTATTTGCCATGTTTCAAACATCCTTCTACCGGTAATTCCGTAAAGGGTTAGCCCTTTGAATATAACTAAGGAATTGAGATCAAAATTCACATCACCGGGGAATACGCCCAAAAGAGAGACTTCTCCACCATTTGTCGTGCTTTCTAAGCCCTGTTTGAGTGCATTGAGGTTACCTGACATCTCCATGAAAAAATCGACTCCGTTCCCATCAGTAAGCCTTTTTACCTCATGTACAACATCTACTTCTCTTGGATCAAGAATAACATCTGCTCCCATTTTTCTTGCAAGTTCTTTTCTAAATTCTTTTAGCTCAGTTACAATGACTTTTGCAGCACCAGCACTTCGAGCAACAGCAGCAGCCATTACGCCTATAGGTCCTGCACCGGTTATAAGTACGTTCTTGCCTGTAAGGTCAGTAACAAGAGCGGTGTGAATGGCATTTCCAAAAGGTTCCATGATTGATGCAAATTCCGGCGAAATACCTTCTGGAACTTTCCAGAGTACAACTTCAGGGACTCGAACATAAGGTGCAAAAACGCCATTCCTGTCAACACCCAGTATCTTCATATCTTTGCACACATGCATTCTGCCGGTTTTGCATTGTAAACACTTTTGACAGGGAATATGGGTTTCAGAAACCACCATATCACCAACTGAAACGCGGGTAACTCCCTGTCCCACCTCGATAACTTCGCCGGTGAACTCATGTCCCGCTATTTGAGGTGGGTGTATCTTTTGCTCTGCCCAGCTATTCCATTCATAGATATGTAAGTCAGTACCACAAATCGAAGCCCTTTTAACTCTTATTAGCACTTCATTTGCAGACAATTCTTCCGGTACTGGAACATTCTTAATGGTAAATCCTTTACCCGGTTTTTCTTTCACAATAGCCTTCATGTATTGGGTTCCCACCTGGATTCCTCCTTTGCAGGATTTTGCACCACATTTTAAGTGTAATACCTACACGATTGTTTCCCAAAACCGGAAATACACGAATAATCCGGAATCAGTTAATTCACGCTCTCCATTCTCTTTATATCTATTCCGTGGAAAATCAGGAATTTCTTTATATCATCAATAGTTTTCAACCTCATATACTGATTTCTCATTTTTGCAGCGTTGGGGATATTCCTGGTATAGCCGACGAAGAATTTTCGTGATTCTTTTATGCCCTTGTCTATGCCTTTTTCTTTTAACAGCAATAGCAAATGCTCTGCAAAAGCGCTAAGTCGTTCAATGGCTGTCAATTTCCGGTAAGTTCCTGTTTCAATCAGAGTTTTTGACTGTTGGAATATCCACGGATTGCCTATCGCGCCTCTGGCAATTATCACCCCATCAACAGGATAGTTGTCGTATATCCTTTTAACATCCTCCGGGGTAAACAAATCACCAGAGCCAAATACGGATATTCCGTGTTCATGGCACAAATTCGCTGCTCTTGCTATGGCTTCCCAATCAGCTTTTCCTGTGTATTTTTGCTTTGTTGTTCTCCCATGAATAAAGATAGCATCCGGACCTGCATCTATTAATTTGCTAACTATTTCAAGCACCCGGTTATCGTTCCAACCGAGCCTTATCTTCACGGAAACAGGTTTCTCAACTCTTTCCTTTAACAGAGCGATTATCGCTACCAGTTTTTCCAGTTGCTGCAAAAGAGCGCTTCCTGACCCTTTTCTGGTAACCTTTTTTACAGGGCAACCAGCATTAACATCGATCCAGGTCACAAGATCAGCGATACGTTCATACGCCTGCAAGAACTTCAGTGGTTCATTACCGAAAAGCTGCACTCTACACGGCGCTTTTGGAAGAAGTTTTGTGGTAGCTCTATCATTTAGTAAAATTCCGTCAACGCTGAGCATTTCCGTAAAAATGAAATCTGCTCCCCATTTCAATGAAATGCTCCGCATTATGTGATCAGTATAGCCTGCCATCGGGGCAAGCCCTATTTTAAAAATTTCTTTCATAAAAGGCTATGACCTCCAACAGAATACTTTCTGGAACCATACCTAAAATGGATTTTTTTGTTTCTACACGATGGCGAATTTCTGTTGCAGATAATTGGATAAGAGGGGCATTCAAAAATATTATGCCTCTTTTTTCATAAGATTTAAGTGAATCATAAGCATATGATGCCCTTCGCTTATAGCGAGGATAAACAACGATAAATGCCTCTTTTAAAAGTTCCTGGAACCTATACCATGATTTGATGTTTTTCAAGCTGTCCTCCCCCAAGATCAAATATGGAGGAGTACCATGTTTTTTGCTAAAATGCCGTACTGTGTCAATGGTATAGGAAGGTCCCCCTTTTTCAGCTTCGTAGGTTGAAATCACAGCTCTCTTTTCGCTGGTAAAAGCCTTTCTTAGCCATTCAACACGTTTGTTGAAAGAAGCTTTTACGCGCTCTTTGTGCGGAGGGTTGAAGGCAGGGATGATGTATAAAAAATCGAGTTCAAGTGCTTCCAACGCATACGCTGCTACTGTAAGGTGTCCATTGTGTATAGGGTCGAAAGAACCACCAAAAATACCATATTTTTTACTCTTTATACTCATACTCTCTCCCATTGACCAGGACCAAATCTCCATCTTTTGCACCCATATTTCTCAACTTTGAAGAAAGCCCACCTTTTTCCAATTGTTCGAGAAGATAAAGATCTTGCTTCTCCTTGAGTATTATTTTCCTGCCATAATAGTCAACTGCAGGTCCTTCCACAATAAAGATACCATTTTCTCCTCTTCTAATTCTGAAGTTGTTTACAGCAGGCTCCTTTTCACTAATAGCTGAAACCTTTGGTAATTTGGATTCTTCGGTACGAAAGAAGTTTCTCAAAAAACTCTTGCTTCTCTCTATATGATCCCAAATTTTTGATTTTAGTTCCTTTATATTGAAACCTGTTGCTGCGGAAATAGGCATTATTTCCTTTCCGGTTTCGTCTTTGAAACGCTTTAACCGTATTTCCAACTCTTCGGGTGGAAGCACATCAGTTTTATTCGCTACAATGATTTCGGGCTTTTTAGCAAGGTCAGGATTATGCAACATGAGTTCTTTCCTGATATCATAATAATCCTGAACAAAATCCCTACCATCTATTGAAGCGATATCAATTAGATGCACAAGTAAGTAACACCGTTCAACATGCTTGAGAAAATTATGCCCCAAGCCAGTACCTTTGTGAGCTCCTTTAATCAATCCAGGGACATCGGCGACAATAAATCCATTTTCGCCAAGTTTGACAACCCCAAGATTAGGAACCAGCGTGGTGAAATGGTAATTGGCTATTTTTGGCTTTGCGTTCGAAATAAGAGAAATAAGTGTCGATTTCCCTACATTTGGATAGCCTATAAGCCCCACATCTGCGAGCAATTTTAATTCGAGTCGTATATACAATTCTTCACCCTGATCACCTGCTTCTGCCATTTTTGGTGCCTGGTTGACAGAAGTTGTAAAATGAACGTTTCCACGGCCGCCTTTGCCGCCCCTTGCAACACATACTGTTTCACCGGGTTCTTTCAAATCAGCAATGAGCTCATCGGTTTCAGCATTGAATACCTGTGTACCTAGAGGAACTTCTATAACTATGCTTTCTGCGTTTTTGCCGTTCATTTTTGAGCCTGATCCGTTCTCCCCGTCTGGAGCTATGAACTTCCTTTTTCTTCGGAATTCACTCAAAGTATTTTTGCTGGTTGTAGCACGAATGAAAACATGGCCGCCATCTCCTCCATCTCCGCCATCAGGACCACCAAAAGGCACATATTTTTCCCTGCGAAAGGAGATAGCGCCATCACCGCCTTTGCCAGCTTTAACATAGATTTTTCCAGTGTCAATAAGGCTTTCTGGTTTACTCATACTTCTTACCCTCACTTTCCTCTTATGTTATAATAACACCGCCAGAAGAAAGGGGGAAGACCCGTGGCTAGTATAGTCAATATTGGATTTGACTCCTATGTTGTGGTTGACAGGGTAATGGCGGTTTTGCCCGCCCATAGTTCGGCTGTGAAAAGATTGAAACAACTCGGTGTCGAAAGCGGTAAGACAGTCAATCTGACCTTTGGGAAGCGAACAAAGTCGGTCATCATGGTAGACAGTGGACATATTCTCTTTTCCTTTTTACCAATCGATAAGTTAGTAGATAAGCTATTTTCAGATCAGGAGGAATAAAGTGTGGATTTCAAAATGATGCCAGTGGTTCCTTATGTTGTAGAAAACAGAGGGCGTGGAGAACGAATTTACGATATTTTTACCAAACTACTCAATGAAAGAATAATTTTTCTTGGTTGGCCTATTGATGATGAGGTATCCAATATCGTAGTTGCTCAGTTGTTATTTCTCGAATCGCAAGATCCGGAAAAGGATATCAGCATTTACGTCAATAGCCCGGGTGGCTCTGTAACGGCGGGCCTTGCGATCTATGACACAATGCAGTACATCAAGCCAGATATTTCTACGATATGCATAGGAATGGCAGCTTCCATGGGAGCGGTTATTTTAGCGGGTGGTACCAAGGGCAAAAGATACGCTTTGCCTCATTCAAGGATAATGATTCATCAGCCTTGGGGTGGCGCCGAAGGAACCGCGAGGGATATTGAAATCAGAACGCGAGAACTGTTGCATATCAAGGATGAAGTAAACCGAATTCTTTCAATACATACCGAACAATCCATGGAGAAGATTGAGCATGATACTGATAGAGACTTTTATATGAGCGCTCAAGAGGCTGTCGAATATGGACTGGTGGACAAAGTAATTGACCCCAAAAAATCGAAAGTTAAAGTTTGAGGAACATAACAGAATCTGCCGGCGCATTGCGCCGGCTTTTAACATTAAATGTAAAGAAAGGAAATGATAGAGGAGGTTCAAGATTTTGGCACTAAGGGAACTAACTCCGATGATGAGGCAATATCTTGAAATAAAAGATAATTACAAAGACTGCATTCTCCTTTTCAGATTAGGAGATTTTTACGAGGCTTTTTTTGAAGATGCCAAAAAAATCTCTGAAACTTTGCAAATAGTTTTAACTTCACGCAATGGCAATCCTATGGCAGGTGTTCCACATCATGCGGTTGGTCAGTATGTTAAGAAGCTCCTCGATGCGGGCTATAAAGTAGCTATTTGTGAGCAAGTAGAAGATCCTGCTACTGCCAAGGGACTTGTTAAAAGAGAAGTCACCAGGGTACTCACTCCGGGGACTGTTCTTGAAGATGACCTGCTTCCTATGGAAAGGAACAATTACCTTTCAATAATGGGAATCCATAAAGGTAAAATGGCGTTTGCCATTACAGACATCTCAACGGGCGAAGTTGGCACAAGCGTGGTAGAACTCGATGAGGCTAAAGATATCATTGAGAAATACAGGCCATCACAACTGGTACTTCAGGAATCTTTAAAAGAGCACAAAGATTATCTTCTATCGAGCATGGAAAATTTATTTGTTGAAAACCTTGAAGACTGGCATTTCGCCTTTAGTTCGAGTGTCGAGTATATAAAAAGCTTCTATGGGCTTGCATCGTTAGATGCTTTGGAACTTTCTGAAGAAGAAATCACTGTGTTAGGCACACTCTTTAAATACCTTGAAATGACGCAATTTAAGACTTTCTCTCATTTCTCGCTTCCATCCAAGCTTAATACACCCGATTATATGCAATTGGATTCAGCGACAATCGAGAATCTTTCACTTATTCCATCCGGGAAAAAAGGTTCGCTTTTTGAGACCTTAAAAGAAACAGCAACCGCAATGGGAACGCGCAGGTTGAAAAAATGGCTTCTGACTCCATTGACGTCAAAAGCAGAGATTAACAGGCGCCTTGATTATGTGGAAGCTCTGATTCATGATTCATTACTGCACGAAGAGCTTCGCGATTTTTTACGAAGGGTCTTTGACATTGAGCGTATTGCCACACGGATTTCATCAGGCAAAACCGTTCCAAGAGACCTTCAATCACTCAGGTCCACACTTCAGGTCTTGCCATATATCAGGGAACTCTTTGAAACCAACGACGTTTTTTTTCAGTTAGCCGGGGAAATTCCGGATTTCTCACAAGAACAGGAATTGCTTGAAACAGCTCTTGAAGATGAACCTTCTGCAATACCGGGAGATGGAAAGGTTATTAGAAAGGGGTACAACAAAGAGTTTGATGAATTGAGAGAGTTGTTATTCAGCTCAAGAGAAAAACTCAAAGAATTTGAACTCCATGAAAAAAGACGTACAGGAATCAGCAACCTGAAGGTAAAGTACAACAAGGTATTTGGTTATTTTATTGAAGTTTCAAAGGCGCAGTTGGAACGGGTCCCCGAAGATTACATCAGGAAGCAAACACTCGTAAACTCAGAACGCTTTATTACTCCGGAGCTTAAACAATTTGAAGACAAAATGCTGAGTGCCAGTGAAAAGATAGAAATAATGGAACGCGAGCTTTTCTCAGAATTATGCCAGCAATTGAATAAGAGTAGAGAGAAGTTGAAAAGTGTTGCTCAACTTCTTTCTGAAGTCGATGTTTATCAATCCCTGGCTACTGTCGCTCGAAAATATAACTACGTCAGGCCACGATTTTCCGAAAATAGATTGATGATGTTAAAAAATGCAAGGCATCCTGTGGTAGAGAGATATATCAGGGATTTTGTTCCAAACAGTATTTCCTTTAGTGAGGATAAGAATTTCTACATTCTCACTGGACCAAATATGAGTGGAAAGTCAACTTTTATCAGACAGATTGCATTGTGCTCCATAATGGCCCAAATTGGTTCTTTTGTTCCCGCTGAAGAAGCTGTCTTGCCTATTTATGACAGGGTATTCACCAGAATAGGGGCAAGAGACGATGTCGCAGGTGGAAAGTCCACATTTTTAGTAGAAATGATGGAAACTGCATCCATTTTATCAAAAGCAACTGAAGACAGTCTTGTTGTTCTTGATGAAGTCGGCAGAGGCACCAGCACTTTTGATGGGATAAGTATTGCATGGTCTGTCTCAGAGTTCATTTATGAAGCAATTGGTTGCCACACTGTTTTTGCTACCCATTTTACCGAACTCACCGAACTGGCAAATATGTACAGTGGAATACACAACATCACAGTAGCCGTGAAAGAAACAAAAAAAGGCATTCTCTTTTTACACAAGGTTATTCCTGGTGTAGCGGAACGATCCCATGGTATCGAAGTTGCAAAGTTAGCCGGAATTCCCCAGGTTGTTCTGGATCGTGCGAAAGAAATTCTGCGCGTTATCGTTAAAAGCAGTTCACTCGACAAAACCGTGCAGGTACTCACAGCTGAGGAAATTTCAAGTATCAGAAAGTCTAAGAAGGGTAAAATGCATAGGGATCAGCTCTCACTTTTCGAGGGCAATAAGTGAATAAATGGTATAATTATGCTTTGGAGGAGGGATTTATGAACAAGCTGATTGAATTGCGTAAAAGAATGAAAGAAAGAGCTCTGGATGCCATGTTGATTATTAACAGGGAAAACAGTAATAAGGCAACGAGTTGGTATATCTCAGGATTTTCTGGTTCTCTTGCCCTTTTGCTGATCACAGGTAATTCCGAATACATCATCACAGACTCTCGATACTTCACACAAGCTTCCATGCAGACATCTTTTAAGCTTGTTCCGTATAAAGGTGGGGGGATTGAGGGTATAAAAATCATACTTGATCAATTGATTTCGACAAATGCTATTAAACGTCTTGGATTTGAAGCTGAAAGGATAACCTATTTTTATTTTCAAAATCTTCTTTCTGATCTTGGGGTTGAATTAATTGAATCAGATGATATCATCAAAACTCTGAGAATGGTAAAAACAGAGGAAGAAGTAGAAAAAATTAAAAAAGCAGTAAACGTTGCTGAAGCTTCCCTTATTGAAACCCTGAACATGGTAAAACCAGGTGTAACTGAAAGAGAAATAGCCGCAAGGTTAGAGTATGAAATGAAGAAGAGGGGTGGAAACCCATCTTTTGAAACCATCGCGGTTTCTGGTAATAGAAGTGCTATTGTTCATGGGACTCCTTCAGATAAAAAGATATCCCAGGGCGAATTCCTTCTAATAGATTTTGGAGCCATTGTAGATGGTTATTGCTCGGACATAACTAGAACTTTTGCCATCGGTGAACCTTCAGATGAAATGGTCTCGGTGTATAATATTGTTTATGAAGCTCAGAAAGAAGCCAGAGAAGCTGCTAGAGCTGGAATTACCGGCGCTGAACTTCATAACGTAGCGAAAACCATTATTTCAAATGCTGGTTACGGTGAATATTTCGGACATGGGCTTGGACATGGGCTTGGTATGGAAGTGCATGAACATCCCTCAGCAAATCCTTTGAACACTGAACCTTTGCCAGAGCATTCCGTAATTACCATAGAACCAGGAATATACTTGCCCAATAAGTTTGGTGTCCGGATAGAAGACGATGTCTTTTTAACCAAAGAGGGCTGTATAGTTCTTACTTCACTTGATAGAGAATTGAAAACATTATAATCGCGGAGGTGTCTTCATTGCTTGAAGTCGGAGACATAAGAAAGGGTATAGCCCTAATAGTGGATAATGATATTTACATCGTGCTTGATGTCAATAAGCATTTTACAGGTCGTGGTAGTGGTATCATCAGAACAAAAATGAAAAACATAAAAACAGGCTATGTAAGGGAATTCAAATTCAACAGTGGTGAGAAAGTTGAGGAAGCATCGCTTTCTTTGAGGCATGTTCAATATTTGTACAATGACGGAAACCTTTATTATTTTATGGATCTTGAGACCTATGAGCAATATGCGTTGGATAAAGAAGTTGTCGGAGATGCTATATATTATATGACCGAAAACATGGAACTCGATCTCCAATTTCACGATTCTACCCCAATAGGTGTTGTTTTACCGAATACGGTTGTGCTCGAAGTTACTGATACCGCTCCAAGCTATAAGGGTGATACAGTTTCTGGCGGTGGAAAACCCGCTGTATGCGAAACAGGTCTAAAGATCACAGTACCATTCTTTGTCGAGAACGGGCAGAAAGTCAGAGTTGACACAAGAACAGGCGAGTATATAGAACGAGCTTAAAGAAAGGAGGGAAATTGATGAATTTTGATGAGACAGAATTGGGAAAAGTTGAAATTTCAGACCCTGTTATTCGAGATCTTGCAGTGCATTCTTACATGGAATTTAATGGGTTGAGCTTTACCGACCAAAAAGCGAAGAAAGAAGCCAAAGCGGCTGTAGATATAGAAGTAGAAGAATTAGAATCTGGAAAGAAGCAAATCAAAATCAACGTTTCTACAAAGGTCAAATATGGTGAATCTATTCCGGAATATGCAAGAAATTTGCAAAAAAAGTTGAAAGAAGATGTGGAAAATTTGAGTGGTCTTGAGGTTTCTGAGGTTTACGTGAAAGTTCTCGATGTTGTAGAAGTAACTGAAACTAAACCAACAGAGGTAACCGAGCCGGAAGAAGAAGACGAAGAAGAGGGAAAATAACATATGGCTGAAAAGCGTGGAAATAGGAGACGAATGCGTGATATCGTCTTCAAGTCTGTGTTTCAATATGATTTTCACCAAGATGCAAGCGTTGCATTTGGTTTTTTGAAGAAAGAGTCGTCATTCCATTCACTCGATGAAGAAACCTGGAGAAGAGCCTACAAGTACCTTGATGGCATCTTGGGACATCTCGAAGAAGTTGACCGTGTTATTTCATCACACTTGATAAACTGGACTTTTGATCGCTTAACTGCAGTTGACAAAAATATATTGAGACTTGGAACTTATGAATTAATCTACGAATTAGACGTTCCCATTGAAGTTAGTCTAAATGAAGCCATTGAACTTGCTAAAAAATATGGGTCCATCGAAGACGGGAAATTTGTCAATGGTGTTCTTGATAGAATAGCCAAGCAGCATACTCCGCCTTCAAAGCGGAACCTTTAATGAGGTGATGGCATGAATGACCTTGAAATTGCAAGACAGGCAAAACTTCGTCCTATCACAGAGATCGCAAGAAAGGCCGAAATTCCAAAAGAGTATCTTAAACTGTATGGCGATAACGTAGCCAAAATTTCCCATAAGTATCTTGAAACACTGAGAGGGAATCCCGATGGAAGGTTAATACTCGTTACCGCAATTACGCCAACAAGTGCGGGTGAAGGAAAGACAACCACTTCTATTGGCCTCGCTATGGCGCTAAACAGGATTGGAAAGAAAACTTTCGTGACTTTGAGAGAGCCATCTCTTGGCCCGGTTATGGGTATAAAGGGTGGAGCTGCGGGAGGCGGCTACGCTCAGGTTTTGCCTATGGAAGAAATCAATCTTCATTTCACAGGTGATATTCATGCAGTAACAACTGCGCACAACCTTTTATCAGCCTCAATCGACGCTCACATAAAATTTGACAACAAACTCAATATTGACCCTACGCGTATATATTGGCCCAGAGCTATGGACATGAACGATAGAGCTCTCAGGCAAATCGTCGTGGGATTGGGGGGGAGATCCAACGGCCTCCCGCGTGAAGATGGATTCATTATCACTGCTGCTTCAGAAGTGATGGCTATTTTGTGCCTTGCCAAAGACATTGATGACCTAAAAGCCCGTTTGGGAAATATCATTATTGGTTTAAGCAAGCATGGTGATTTTGTATACGTTAAAGACCTTAAAATTCAAGGTGCAATGGCGGCAGTCTTAAAAGACGCCATTAACCCGAATCTTGTACAAACAATTGAAGGAACTCCGGCTTTTGTTCATGGAGGTCCTTTTGCGAATATTGCTCATGGTACAAATTCCATTATAGCCACAAAAATGGCATTGAAGCTTTCGGACTATGTTGTAACTGAAGCGGGGTTTGGTGCTGACCTGGGTGGAGAAAAGTTTTTGGATTTTGTTTCTCAAGTTGGTGGCTTCAACCCCTCAGCGGTTGTTCTTGTGGCCTCAATAAGGGCTCTTAAGTTAAACGGCGGCGCGGACAAGAAATCACTTGGTGCTGAAAACACCAACGCATTGAAAAAGGGCTTTGACAATCTTAAAGTGCATTACGACAATATGCGGAAATACAATTTACCAGTGGTTGTGGCTATCAATGATTTTCCTGATGACACGCCTGCGGAAAAAGAGCTCTTGGCTGATTTGTGTGATGAATATAATATTCCCTTTGAGATTTCGACCGTGTGGAGAGATGGCGGAAAAGGCGGAATAGCTCTTGCAGAAAGAATTGTCGAGCTATCCAGCGCTGAAAACAAATTTAAACCGCTCATTTCCCTTGATGCGCCCATAGAAGAAAAGCTCAGCGTGGTTACAAAGGAAATATATCGTGCAGGCTCTTATAGCCTTGAACCAAAAGCAAAGAGGATGCTCCGCATTCTTAAAAAGCGAGGATTTGGGAATTACCCAATAATTGTTGCGAAAACGCAGTATTCAATATCAGATGATGCTAAAAAGCTTGGAGCACCAGAGGGTTACGATTTCCAGATAAGAGATTTAACGCTCTCAGCAGGAGCCGGGTTTGTGGTTGCGGTATCTGGTGATATCATGCTAATGCCCGGACTTCCAGCGGAATCAAATGCCGAAAAGATTGATATCAATGAAAACGGTGAAATTATAGGCTTATTTTAATGGAGTGATTATATGGCTATTATTCTTGAAGGTATGCCAGTGGCCAAAAAGATTTACCAAGAAATTGTGGAACAAATGTCACGTTTTGGGCAAAAAAAACCCCAGCTTGTTCTCTATTGTAGTCACCCGGATGATTCCACACAAGCTTATATGAAGTCCATTCTAAAGCGAGGAGAAAAGCTCGGTATACCCGTTCATGTGATCGAAGCTTCAAAACAGCCTTTTAACGATATAATGCGCTTTAACAATGATTCGGTGATCTCCGGGGTCATGATTATGCACCCTTTAAGAGAAGTCGATGAAGACATGATTATCAAAGCCATATCTCCATTGAAAGATGTTGAGGGCCGAGGCCCGGTGAATTTAGGTGGAGTAGTCATGGGAGAAGCGTACTATGCTCCACCAACTGCTGAAGCTGTGATGGAGATTCTTGATTTTTATGGTATTTCCATTAGAGGAAGAGACGTCACTATATTGGGTAGGTCCACAACGGTGGGAAAACCGCTTGCTCTGCTTATGCTTAAAAAAGGCGTTGATGGTACTGTGACAGTTTGCCATTCACGCACAAGAAATATAGAAAGCAAGGCGAAGGGAGCCGATATTCTTGTGAGTGCTGTGGGAAAAGCTGGGTTTGTAAGAAAAAGTTGGGTTAAAGAAGGCGCAGTGGTAATTGATGTTGGAATAAACTTTTCTAATGGCAAGATCGTTGGCGATGTTGATTTCGAAGAAGTTAAAGACATAGCCACAGCTATCACTCCTGTTCCACATGGTGTTGGAGTTGTCACAACAGCGGTTCTATTCAAACACCTCGTTGAATCTTTCAAGCGAATTTTGGATGGTGGCTTATGAATACCCAGGAACCTCTTTTCAAAAAGATCAAGAATTACAGCTATCAGGAGCTAAAAATATTTGCAGGGGAAATCAGGGATTATATCAAATCCGTGGTTGCGAAAAACACCGGGCATCTTTCTTCAAACTTAGGCACTGTTGAGTTCACTTTAGCACTTTATCGCGTCTTTGACCCGGATGAGGATATCATCATTTGGGATACTGGCCATCAAGCTTATACTCACAAATTGCTCACTGGGCGATATAATGAGTTTGAAACCCTGCGTCAAAAAGGAGGTATAAGTGGTTTTCTGAAACGCGAAGAAAGCGAGTATGACGTATTTGGTGCGGGGCATGTTGGTACCGGGATTCCAGCGGCTCTCGGAATTGAGAGGGCTCTCTCCATGGCAAATGAGAAGAAAAACATCGTTGTCGTGATCGGTGATGGAGCGTTGACTTCTGGAATAAGCCTTGAAGCGATAAACCAAATAAAACAATTAGGTTCAAAACTGAAAATCGTTCTAAACGATAATGCCATGAGTATCAGCAAGAATGTAGGGGCACTTTCAATAACGCTCACAGACTTGAGGCTGAATCCGGTTTATAGGGAAATTAAAGAAGATATCAAAGGAACGCTTGAAACCATGCACATGAAAAGACTCGAAAATTTGCTTTCGAGAATAAAAGACGGAATAAAGCATACTTTTCTTGGCGATAATGTTTTTGAGGATTTTGGCCTTAACTATGTTGGACCCGTTGATGGACACAATATCAAAGAAATGGAGGCCATTTTCAAGACAGTAAAGGAATTTGACGAAGCCTTTTTGATTCATGTTGTAACTCAGAAGGGAAAAGGCTTAGAATATGCTGAAAAAGATCCAACGAAGTTTCATAGCGTTTCAAAAATTGACCCTGAAACAGGCGAAAAAATATACAACGATTCGCTAATTACATATAGCAAAGTTTTTGGAAATGTTATTACAAAACTGGCTGAAAAAGACACACGAATAGTTGCGATTACTGCTGCCATGCCAGATGGGACAGGACTAACGGAATTTGCCCAAAAATACCCGGGAAGGTTTTATGACCTTGGAATTACAGAGCAACTCTGCGCTACTTTTGCAGGCGGGCTCTCAGTAAAAGGCGCAAAGCCAATTTTTGCCGTTTATTCAACCTTTTTGCAACGGGCTTATGATCAGCTCATCCATGATATAGCGTTGCAAAAATTGCCTGTAATTTTTGCAGTGGATCGTGCCGGAATTGTTGGTCACGATGGGGCTACACACAATGGAGTTTTTGATATAGCATATTTAAACACGATTCCAAATATGAAAATCCTTGCCCCGTCGAACCTTCAAGAACTTGCAAATATATTTTACAGCCTTTTGCTGTATGAAGAGCTTACAGGACCCGTTGCGGTTCGATATCCGAGACAGTCTGAATATGGAATACTGTCTGAAATAGTCGAAAACATATCGAAAATAAACCCCTGGAAATGGGAAAAACTAATTGAAGGCAGGGAAAAGATAGCAATTCTCGCAACTGGCAGCATGGTTCAGCCTGCAAGAGAAATTGCAGCAAAGTATGGGCTGAATATGTACAACTGTAGGGCTATTAAACCCCTTGATATAAACGCGCTCGATATGATTTTGAAAGATAACAAGCTTATAGTGACTATAGAGGAAGGGATAAGACTCGGTGGATTTGGGAGTTCAGTTATGCTTTATGCAAGTTCAAAAAACTACAATGGAAGATTCCATATAATGGGTATTGATGACAAATTCTCTGAGCACGGAAGCAGAATGGAAATATTAAAAGACCACGGCCTTGATTTTGAGGGCATAGAAAGTACAATTAAGAAATTGCGAGGTGAAATGAATGCTTATAACTACGGAATACGGGAAGATCGAAATAACTTTACAGACCATAAGCTCGATTGTTAAGAAGGTTGTCCAAGAGTCCTATGGCCCTGTTAATGTTGGATCACCCCAACAAGGTTTTTTGGCGAGGATACTTGGTGCAGAGGAAAAACATGGGATAAAGGTAACCGAAGAGATTGATGGAACGCTGGAAATTAACATTGAATTGGTGCTTGAATATGGAGTCAGAATCCCAACGGTCGTTACGAATATTCAGGAGAACGTCTTTCACAGGCTGAAATTGCTAACCGAGGCCAATAATGTAAAGGTAAACGTCTATGTTGTTGGACTACAGGACTAATAGGAGGCGCGGTTAAATGAAACGACTCAACGGCAAGTTCTTTATTGTTGCTTTCAAAAAAGCCGCTGAGCGTTTGCTCGTTAATAAAGATGAGATAAACGCTCTAAATGTTTTTCCAGTGCCGGATGGTGATACGGGTTCCAATATGAGCGCCGCAGTTCTTGAAGCTGTGGAATATCTGAAACAACTCAACTCAACAGATCTCGATCAGGTTGTGGATGCGGTGAAAAAAGGAATGCTAATGGGAGCACGTGGCAATTCTGGTGTTATTCTATCTCAGATTTTCAGGGGTTTCGCAGAAGGCACAAAGGAACGTAAATACCTTACAACTAAGGCATTTAGTGAATGCCTTTTGAAATCAAAAGAAGTAGCATATAAGTCTGTGATGAAACCCGTTGAAGGGACTATGCTTACAGTGATAAGGGTGCTAGCAGAAAAGGCTCTTTCGGAATTGATGGAAATCGAGGAATTTGAAGACTACTTTACTCGGTTAACCGAAATTGCCTTTAAAACGGTGGATGAAACGCCTGAAATGCTTGATAAATTGAAGGAAGCTGGTGTGGTAGATGCTGGGGCAAAGGGACTGGCTTATATTATTGAAGGATTTAAGCTGGCCGCACTCGGGCAAATAGAGACTGAACTGCTAGAAACACCTGCCGCCACAGCAGTTTCGGCAGAGCAGATCGTGGAATTTGTTCGTGAGGAAATAAAATATTCCTATTGCACCGAACTCATAATAAAGTTAAGAGATAAAAATGGTGGAACTGACGAAGTTATTGACTCTTTAAAAAAATATCTGGAGTCCATGGGTGATTCTATCGTTGCCGTGAATCAAGATGATCTAATCAAAATCCATGTCCATACTGATCATCCGGGCGATGTTATAGAAGAATTTCTTAAGCACGGAGAACTTCAAAAAGTGAAAATCGATAACATGAAAATCCAGCACGATCATATAGTTGATGCGAAAATTGAGGAAAAAGAGACATATGGCATCGGCAAAAAACACGGAATCGTTGCGGTCTCACCTGGAGATGGCCTTAGTGAGATAATGAAAAGTCTTGGAGTTGACTACATAATCAAGGGTGGACAGACGATGAACCCGAGCTTGAAGGACTTGTTCCAGGCTATTGAACGGCTTAATTCAGAGAATGTAATTGTTTTACCCAACAATCCAAACATACTCCTAACCGCCAGAGAAGCTGCAGCTGCGGTTATGGAAAAAAATCCATCCAAAAGAGTTATTATCCTTGAAACCAAAACAGTTCAAGAAGGGATCGCTGCCCTTTCTGTGTATGATGATGAATTGGAGACAGAGCAGCTTTTGACAGAAATGAATGAGGCTATGGAACACGTAGTCCCAATCTCTGTCACTTATGCCATCAGAGATTCGAGTATAAAGGGAAAAAAAGTGCGTAAAGGCGAGTACCTTTCCATTGGGAAGGAAGGGCTCATAAGTTCCGGACGAAGACTTGAAAAAGTTATTCGTGATGCCATCAGTTCTATACTAAAAACCAGCAAAGAGGACGATTACGAAATCATAACAGTGTTTTATGGTTCTGATGTCAAAGAAGAACAAGCTGAAAAGCTCATAGAAAGTCTTTCTAACGACTTCGACAATGTTGAATTTGAGGTGCATAACGGCGCACAGCCATATTACTACTACTTAATTTCGTTGGAATAGAAATGGAGGCTCTAGGATGTACTTGCAGGAGATAATCGCAAAGCTCAACGAATATTGGAGCTCAAAAGGTTGCCTAATAGATCAGCCATACGATGTTGAAATGGGTGCAGGAACTTTTCATCCATCTACTTTCTTGAGATCCCTCGGAAAAAAGCCATGGAGAGTTGCTTTCGTTCAGCCGTGTCGCCGTCCTACCGACGGGCGCTATGGTGAAAACCCCATGAGAACTCAACGTTATTTCCAGTATCAAGTCATAATGAAACCATCCCCTGATAACTCACAGGAAGTTTATCTCGATTCCCTGAAAGCTCTTGGCATTAACCCCAAAGAACACGACATCCGGTTTGTTGAGGATAATTGGGAGTCACCAACCCTAGGTGCATGGGGAATAGGCTGGGAAGTCTGGCTTGACGGTATGGAAATCACTCAGTTTACATATTTTCAACAGGTTGGTGGCGTGGACGTTTCACCTGTTTCCCTTGAAATTACCTATGGCCTTGAACGTATAGCAATGTACCTCCAAAAGAAAAACAGCATATTTGATATTGACTGGAACGAGCACTTTAAATACGGTGATGTGTTTCTCGAAAACGAACGACAGTTTTCTGTGTATAATTTTGAACACGCCAATACAGATATGCTTTTTAACTTGTATAAAATGTACGAAGAAGAATTCCTGAGGTGCATAGAAATGAAGCTTCTTCTACCCGCTTATGATTATCTGGTAAAGTGTTCCCACACTTTTAACCTTCTCGATGCGAGAAACGCAATTAGCGTTTCCCAGAGGCAGGGCTACATCAAATCAATTAGAAATATGGCTAAACAAGTCGCAGAAATGTATGTTGCCAAGGAGAGTGATTGTCTATGAATCATATAGCCCTTTTAGAAGTTGGTGTAGAGGAACTTCCATCAACAGAGATTAAGAACCTGATGAAACAATTGAATGAAAAACTCGAGATTCTTCTAAAGAATCACAAGCTTAAGCATGGGAAACTCAAGGTTTTCGTAGGAAGCCGAAGATTCGGTGTGCTCATTGAAGGTCTTCCCGAAAAACAAGAGGATTTCTCTGAAGAAAAAAGGGGACCTGCTGAGAAAATTTCTTTCATTGACGGCAACCCCACAAAAGCCCTTGAGGGTTTCTTGAGAGCAAATAATGCAACAGTCGAGGATATAGAAATCAGAGAACTTAAAGGTATTCCATATGTATTTATTAAACGTACTGTACCAGGAATAAGCACAAAGGAATTACTCCCATTAATTTTCAAAGATTTGATTAGTTCCTTGAAATTTAGAAAACCCATGCGCTGGGGAATAGACAACTTTGTTTTTGTACGTCCTGTAAAATGGATCGTTGCTTTGTTAGACGATCAAGTATTGAATTTCGAAGCTTTTGGCAAGAAAGCTTCAAATTGTTCAAGAGGGCATAGGTTCTTTTTCGATGAAGTTAAGGTAGAAGCTGGTACATATTTCGAAAAGCTCAAAGATGCACTTGTAATATCAGATGTAGATGAAAGGCGCACTCGTGTCCTTAGTGAACTTGAAAGAATTGAATCTGAGCTAAATGCGAAGATTCCAGTAGATGAAGAATTATTGGAGGAAGTTGTGAGTCTTACAGAATATCCCACAGCGGTTGTTGGTGAATTCCTTGAAAAATACCTTGAGCTTCCGCCAGAAGTGATCATCGTTACGATTAAACATCATCAGCGAACTTTTCCTGTTTATCATTCCAGCAAGCTAAGCAAAAAGTTCGTAGCTTTTCAGGACGGTCCAGGCGATCCAAAGGGAAATGTAAGACGTGGGTACGAGGAAGTTATAAACGCACGATTGGAAGATGCGCATTTTTACTATTACAAGGATCTTTCAAACCCTTTGGATACATACGTTGTAGCACTGAAAGAAATTATGTTTCAGCGCAACCTGGGCAGTATGTATGATAAAACAATGAGAGTAAAGGAATTGTCGCGAATGATTTCCGAAGGGCTTCTTTCAAAGCCTGAAGAGGAAGCCTTGATACTCAGAACCGCGGAACTATCAAAAGCTGATCTTGCAACAAGGCTTGTTTACGAATTTCCTGAGTTGCAAGGTATTATAGGAAGAATATATGCCCAAAAATCTGGAGAGGCCGAAGAGGTGGCACTGGGCATCGAAGAGCATTATGAAGACGATGCTTTGAAACTACAAACGCTTCCTGGAGCTGTGGTAGGCGTTGCTGATAGAGTTGATACCATTGTTGGCAACTTTTACCTTGGAAACATTCCCACAGGGTCCAAAGACCCTTATGGAATACGGAAAAAGTTTCAATCCATATTCAATATATTTTGCTCCTTTGGTTGGTATGCTGATTTGAAGGATTTTTACAAACGTTCCGCTGAAATATATGGCTTTGAATACTCAAACTTTTCTGACGTTTTGGAGAATTTCACGAAGAACAGATACGAAAATTTCTTAATGGACAAAGGTTATTCAATCAGAATTGCACGTGCGGTCAATTCCTGGTGGAATCTCCCTTACAGTGGAGAACTCATCGCTTCTGCATTGAAATCCATTGTAGGAAACGAAGAATTTGACAAGCTTCTGGTAGCTTATCAGCGTGTGCATAACATAAGCAAGAAGCATGATTCGGTCAAGTTTGATGGCGCACTTTTCCTAAAGAAAGAGGAAAAGACGCTTTTTAACGAATATTTACGGGTTTATGATTCCCTGAAGAGACATCTGGATGAGCACAAATTCGATAGGGCAATAAGTGATCTTATTTCGCTAAAAGAATTCATCGATGATTATTTTGACAATGTTTTCGTAATGGATAACCAACCGGATATAAGGCTCAACAGACTCGGCTTCTTAAAAGCGCTTGATGAGCTATTCTTCAAAATTGCTGATTTTTCCCAGCTTCTCGATGAGGGGGTAAATTAAATAATATGGGGTTTAAATCAGGGGTTGTTTCCCTAGTAGGAAAACCCAACGTTGGAAAATCTACGCTTATTAACAGACTTGTTGGTGAGAAAATCGCGATTGTCTCTGACAAAGTTCAAACTACCCGAAACCGTATCGGAGGGATAGTAACCACTGAAAAAGGGCAGGTAATTTTTTACGATACACCCGGTATTCACAAACCCCTCCACAGACTGGGACAATATCTTGTGAAAATTGCGGTCGGAGCCCTAAATGGTTCCGACCTTCTTCTCATAATGGTTGATTATGAAGATGGCATAAAAGCCTCAGATCATCTGGTAGCAAAACATGTCAATTCTTCTAAAATACCCGCCTTTCTTGCGATCAACAAAATCGATGTGGCTCTCACTAAAGCCAGTTTAAATGAATTCACCAAAAAGGCTCTCGCGCTTTTTGAAAATGTTGAGAAGCATTTTCTCATTTCCGCTGAGAAAGGCGATGGCGTTGATGAATTGCTGGAAGAAATAATACAAAGGCTTCCTGAAGGGCCTATGCTTTATCCGGAGGATGTTATCACAGATAGGTCTTCACGTTTCATGGCTGCTGAAATTATAAGGGAAAAAGTGCTCATGCTCACAAAGGAAGAAATTCCCCACTCTACTGGTGTGTACATCCATGATTTTCAGGATAAGGAAACTGGTGTGCTGTTTATCAGAGCAGATATTGTTGTAGAACGCCAGAGCCAAAAACCAATAATAATCGGTAAACAGGGTGCCATGATCAAGAAGATTGGCATACTTGCACGTCAGGATATGGAATATATTTTTGATTCAAAGGTATTCCTTGAACTATTTGTGAAAGTTCGTAAAAAGTGGCGAGAAAAAGATAATTTCATTCAGGACTTTACAAACCTGAGAGAGGATCTTGAGTAAAGGGGGAGAAGCATGAAAAAGGAAAGTATCGTCCTCTGGATACTTCTTCTTATGATGGTTTTGTTAAATGCCGATCAAATGGTCATGGCACCAAACATTGGTAGAATTGAAAAAGAATTTTCAATTGGAGACAGGGAAATTGGTTACATCGCTGGTTCTTTTACGATCATTGGTGCGCTACTGAGTCTTGTTTGGGGTTTTTTAGCTGACAAGTACAAAAGAAAAAAACTTCTTTTATTCAGCGTACTCGTTGGCGAAATTCCCTGCTTCTTTTCTGCCTTCGCTACCAGCTATCCGCAACTCTTTCTTTTAAGAGCTCTTACAGGCATAGGTATTGGTGCTGTCTTCCCGGTCGTCTTTTCGTATGCGAGTGACATTTTCAATGAAAATGAAAGGGCCAAGGTAAACGCCATATTATCAACCGCAATTTCGATTGGCGCAATACTCGGTATGATTATTGCTGGGTTCACCGGTGAAAGCCTTGGCTGGAGAATCCCATTTATGATTGTTTCATTACCCAATCTTATTTTTGCTTTTCTTTTCTATCTTATTGCTAAGGAACCTGAAAGAGGAGGCGCGGAAGTTGCCGTAGGAGACCTGGTGAGGGAAGGTCGAAAATACAATGCCCAGGTTAGGTTAAGCGATTATCTTGATTTATTTAAGATAAAGACGAATCTAGTACTGTTCATTCAAGGGATATTGGGAACTATCCCATGGGGAGCCATTCCATATTTCCTTGTAGAGTTTCTTCAGAGATACAAGGGTCTTGACCAGGGTAAGGCAACCATCGTATTCATTTTCTTTGGGCTTGGTAATGTATTAGGAATATTTTTTGGCGGAATAGTCGGAGGTATTCTTTACAACAAAAGAAAAGCTTATATGCCACTGTTCAGCGCTATTATGACTGCCATAGGAGCCCTTTTAGCTCTAGCGGTCCTTAATCTTCCTCCAATCGAAAATTCTGTGGGATTTCTTCTTATTTCTCTTCTGGGCATGATAGCTGCTGCAACCGCCTCAATGACAGGTCCAAATATGAAAACAATGCTGATGAATGTAAACGTTCCTGAAAATCGTGGGCGCATCTTTTCCATATTCAATATTACCGATTCTCTTGGAACTGGATTAGGAAAGGTATTTGCTGGAAGCATTTCTGTCACACTCGGTTCCCTATCAGCGGCGATGAATATTTCAGCGCTTTTCTGGCTCCCTTGTGCGTTTGCTCTGCTTTTTTCAGCCTATACATTATCAAAAGATGTTGAGAACCTTCACAGAAAGATGAAACAAACTGCAAAATTAATGTAGGGTTGAGAGTGTCAAGTGCTTATAGTTGGCATCTAATAACGCTTATGGCTTTCTATGTGCCTTAAAGAGTTATAATAGTATTGCTGAAGTAACCCTCAGACCGCTTCGCTGCCCTCGCAAAGGGCAGCAATTTTTTATTCTTTTAGTACCGGAAATGTTTCTCTCCAATGCTTCATTTTTTCAACCATTTTCCCTGAAATTTCCCATATTGAGAGCTGATGAGTTTTTATACTGGGCAATCTTTTGCCAAAGTAGTCAAAAGCCGTGCTAAGCTGTCCATAATCAGTGCCATCTGCATCAAAACCTATTCTGTTTACTCCCACTACAAACGCCTGATTTTCGATGGCTCGTGCTCTAAGAAGTGTGTCCCAGTGCAATTTCCTGCTTTTTGGCCAACTCGCAATTACAAAAAACAATTCGCTGCCCTTTGTCTCCCTGAATAACTCTGGAAATCTCAGGTCATAGCAAATTACAATTGAGCATTTTAACCTTTGAAAAGAAAATTGAACAGGTTTATTCCCCCGGGAGTAAAAATCGTCTTCTTTAGCGTAGCTGAAAAGTCTTCTTTTGAAATAAATAGCTTTTTTAAGACTCTTTGGATCATAAAATACAGCTGAATTGAAAAAGTTGCTTCCCTGCTTGAAGATACTCCCAAAAAGCACAGCTATACCATACTTTTCTGCAAGCTTTTCGAAGAATTCCATATCGCTTGGATCATATAAAGCGTGATTCATAGTAAATCCACTGAGGGTCATTTCAGGGAAAATCAACAGCCGTGCGCCTACATCTTCAGCTTCAGCAAATATTTTAGCCACTTCGGCTTTATTTTCATCTTTGTTGTCTTCCCTTGGAGCGAATAATGCACCGGCAATTTTCATAATCGACCCTCCAGCAACTCAACAATTGTGTTTAACCCATCAATGGACTTTTCAAGTTCCATAGAAGGGATTTCCCCATTATAAAGAACCTGACCTGTAAGATAAGGGAAATGTATGAACCCGGCCGAAGTTGTGTAGTTGTTCTCGTTTATGAAGTGCATCACCTGATAAAAGAGTGCATTGCATACGAAAGTTCCGGCAGTATAAGATATCCGTGAAGGGATGCCTTTTTTCACCAGGGTTTCTGTGATTTTTCTTACAGGAAGTGTTGATAAATATGCTACCGGCCCTTTATCGATGATTTTTGTGTCTTGGGGTTTTTGACCTTTGTTGTCTTCAATTCGCGCATCAATCCAGTTCAGGGCAACTTTTTCTGGTGTTATCGCTGCTCTTCCACCTGCCTGGCCCAACATCAGGACAAAGTCAGGCCGCATTTCTTCGATGAGCTTGGTTAGGATATTACCGGATTCAAAAAACACCGTCGGTAATTTTACAAAGTGAATATCCTTTCTAACACTCTTGATTTCCTCACAAATCACCTCGGTAGAATTTTTAGCATCCTTTCCAAAAGGCTCAAAATAACTGATTATAATCACGCTATCACCTTCAGTTTTTCATTTACTAGATGATATCATTAAAATGATTACAAAGAAAAGGGAGGAAAGTTATGAAATACGATTTTGATGAAATCATCAACAGGCGGGGTACATCTTCTTATAAATGGGACAAATTGAAAGAGCTTTTTGGACGTGATGAACTGCTGCCCATGTGGGTTGCCGATATGGACTTCAAATCACCGCCGGCAGTTATCGAAGCATTAACTGAAAGGGCAAAGCACGGTGTATTTGGTTATACGGCGAGGAGCGATGAATTTTACCAGAGTTTTATGGATTGGGTTATGGAAAAGCATGGCTGGAGAATAAAAAAGAGGTGGGTTGTTGACTCCCCAGGGGTAGTGCCGGCTATTGCAATAGCCATACAAGCTTTTACAAATCCAGGAGACAAAATTTTGGTTCAAACTCCGGTGTATTACCCTTTCTTTGATGTGATAAAGAACAACAACCGAAAACTTGTCACCAATGAGCTTCTTTATGTCAACGGACACTATGAGATGGACTTTAATGCCCTTGAATCTGAAATAGATGGAAAAACAAAAATGCTCATACTCTGTAATCCGCATAACCCTGTTGGCCGCGTTTGGTCAAAAACTGAACTAAAAAAGCTCGGTGAAATCTGCCTTAGAAAAGGCATTATAGTGGTATCAGATGAAATCCATTCAGATATAGTTTATTCAGAGTCGAAACATACCCCTTTTGCAAGTATATCCAATGACCTTGCGGAAATTTCAATAACTTGTATGGCTCCAAGCAAAACCTTTAATATCGCCGGCCTTGAGACTTCATTAACCATCATTCCCAATAATGAACTCAGAAAGAGTTTTGAAGGAAGACTTTACGACCAACTTTCTTTGAAACTTGGTAATATTTTCGGTATCTATGCAACGGAAGCCGCTTATCGTCATGGTAAAGAGTGGCTTGACGAGCTCCTCGACTATCTCGAAGATAACAGAAACTTCGCAATTGAATACATAAATGATAATATTCCCGGGGTTAAACCCGTCAGACCAGAGGGCACCTATCTCATGTGGCTGGATTTCCGGGAACTTGGATTAAGTGATAAGGAGCTTCAAAGGCTTATGATACATAAGGCGGGAATTGCACTAACCCACGGCCCGGTTTTTGGAAAAGGCGGCGAAGGTTTTCAAAGACTGAATTTTGCTTGTCCCAGAACCTTGCTAAAACGGGGACTCAAAATGATTGAAAGGGCGGTTAAAGAACTGAAAGATGATTAATCGAACAGAGGATTTGAAATCCATAATATTTGCGATTTTCTACATTGCAATTGTATTTTTTACTGGTATGTACGGCTACGCATTAATAGAAGGGTGGAGTCTAACCGATTCTTTTTTTATGACGGTGATTACCATATCAACTGTTGGTTACGGAACACCAAGAGACTTATCACCCGCAGGAAAGGTTTTTACCAGTTTGCTCATCTTCAGTAGTATTACACTTGGGGTCTATGCCATTTCAAAAATAACAGGCTTTATCGTCGAAGGCAAGCTCAGTCAGACTTTGAAAAGAAGAAAAATGTTAAAGGAGCTGGTAAAAATGAGAAATCATTATATTGTTGTGGGTGCTGGAACAATTGGTCTGAGCATTGCAAGAATGCTTTCAGAACGGGGACTTAAGGTAATTCTTGTGGATAATGACCCAGAACGCGTGGAATACATAGAGGAATTATCAAATGATTTTACTTGCTTTAAAGGAGATGCGGTAAATGAAGAAGTATTGAAGCAGATTGGTGTTGATCATGCTAAAGGATTAATTACCACACTACCTGTCGATGCAGATAATGTTTTTGTCGTTCTTACTGCAAGACAGTTGAATCCTTCTCTTGAAATAATTGCTAAAGCAAACGAGGTAGAAAGCATCAAGAAATTAGAATATGCAGGTGCTTCAAAGGTGCTTCCAATACTTGAAATCGGTGCACGCAGGATGGTCAACCTGATCTTAAACCCAAGCATAGAGGGATTCCTCGATACTCTTGTTGAGTCTGGTGATATCCAACTTTATTTTGAGCAGGTAAGCGTTCCAGAGGAATTTTCACCGGAGGGTATTGAGCTTGGAAAACTTAGAATCCCGCAAGAAACCGGGCTAATTGTCATAGCAGTCCACGACAACGACAGCGGAAGAAGCATATTTAATCCTGGCGCATCTACGTTGATAAAATCTGGACAATCTTTGATGGTTCTTGGAAAGAAAGAGCAGATTGAGAAATTAAGGCACCTGCTTCAAGGTTAAACTGCATTTTTTCTCATCAAGATACTCAACAAGCGTTAGAAAATTGAGAAGTACCATATAACCATGATTAAATCTCTCAGAATCTCCCTTTTCGGGATGGAATTGGACACCATAAACATATTTACTCTTATGTTTTATCATCTGGATAGAACCTGAGTCATTTACAGCGAGCAATTCAAAGTTCTTTGGAAGGCTTTTTAGGGTGAAGAGATGATTTTCCCAAGCGAAAAATTCATCTGGTATACCCGTGAGAAGAACATCGTCTTTTACGATTTTAAGCTTTCTCCACCCACGTTCTTCGGAGACGATAAGTGAAGAACCATAAATCCTTCCGATGAGTTGAAAGCCCATACATATTCCCAATACTGGAACATCGGCCTCGGTTATCAATTTAATAGAATCTCTTGCTTTGCCTGAATTTGTAAAATAAGCTGTCATGCTGTTCCCACCGCTTATGACAAGTGCTGAATATTCCCTGTTTTTGGGAAATTCACCTAGAAAAGCTCGGTAAACAACATAATCAACTCCCAGCTTTTTCAAGGCTTGTTCTATGTAAGAATTACCATTGGAATAATCGGAATCATTCTGAAGGAGGGCAATCGGATGTGATAATGAAAAGCACATTACAGACATAAAAGCTGCTAAGAAAACCAATATGATACGCCCCATGCTTCTTGACACCTCCCTGTCGTGATGATAAACTATTTATGCCTGCCGGGGTGGCGGAATTGGCAGACGCGCATGACTCAGGATCATGTGGGCATTATGCCTGTGCGGGTTCAAGTCCCGCCTCCGGCACCAAACTGGGAGTTAAGCTCCCAGTTTTTTGTTATAAATTGGCTCTATCTTTTAGCAATGAAAGAGCGGTTTTGAATTCTTCGCCAAAGTATCTGTCTTTATCGTGGTCTTCCAAGATTCCCTGAAACTGCAAAAACAGTTCTTCTATCTTCTTACCGGATTTTAAGGGTTTTCTAAAGCACATGGCACGGTAAGCCAGTAAAGCTTCAATTGCAAGAATTTGGCTCCAGTTATTGACAATCCTCCAGAGTTTTCTCGCTCCCCACGCTCCCATACTCACATGATCTTCCTGAAACCCGGAAGTTGGTATGCTATCAGCACTGGCGGGGTGAGCTAAAGTCTTGTTTTCTGAAGCGAGAGCAGCAGCAGTGTATTGCCATAACATATAACCCGAATTCAGACCCTCCTCACCACTGGTTAAGAAATCTGGAAGATCGTTCAATTTCGGGTTAACAAGCCTGTCTATTCTGCGCTCCATCATGTTTGCCATATCCGTGAGCGCAATGGACAGGAAATCCATAACCAGTGCTATTGGTTCACCATGGAAATTTCCGCCTGAAATTGCATCACCGTTTTCAAAAATCAATGGATTATCTGTTGCGGAGTTTATTTCAATTTCTAGTACCTTTTTTACATACAGTATGGTATCATAAACCGCTCCATATACTTGTGGAATAGTCCTTAAAGTGTAAGGATCCTGAACTCTATCACAGTCTAAGTGGGAACGTCTTATTTCACTACCTTCCAGGTTTTTTAAAAGCGTTTTGGCGACAAAGCTTTGTCCAGGATGTGGTCGAGCTTCGTGCACTCTGAGGTCAAAAGGAGAAGTACTCCCTTTGAGAGCGTCAACCGACATTGCTGCTACTGTAATTGACTCATAAAACAGTTTTTCCACTATGTGAACAGAACAGCTCGCGATTCCAGCCATAAACGCTGTACCATTTAGCAAACTCAAGCCTTCCTTTGAAGCGAGTGTCAAAGGTTTGATGCCCAGTTGCTGTAATACATTGGAAGTTGGCTGCTTCCTACCATCAAAGAACACTTCGCCTTCCCCGATAAGTGCGAGCGCTATGTGTGCCAAAGGTGCAAGATCACCACTGGCTCCCACCGATCCCTGCTCTGGAACAACGGGTATAATATCGTGATTGAGAAAATCAACGATTCTTTCGACAACCACCGGTCGAATGCCTGAATAACCTTTGCAAAGAGAATTGGCTCTGATAAGCATAACAGCTCTTACGAGTTCCGGGGCTAATGGAGTGCCAACACCTGCGGCGTGAGACCGAACAATGTTAACCTGTAATTCCTCTATCTTTTCTGGGCTTACCTTCTTGTTTGCAAGTATGCCAAATCCTGTGTTTACACCATAAATGGTCTTCTCTAGCTGATGATTTTCAAGCGCTTTACGGCTTTTATTCAAATGAGCAACTGTCTCCGGAGCTATTTCAACCCTTTCTCTTTTGAAAGCAACATTGTAAACATTTTCCACGGTAAGAGAATTCCCGTTGAGTACCAACTTTGACACCTCCAATTACTGTATTATCTGACCCATTCAAGTCCGGGAATCTTGACTTTCTTTTCCAAGCGACCGAAAAGCCATGTAAAGAATAGTATCACAATAAGATAAATTACAGCGACAACTAAATAAACCTCAAAAAACTGGAAATTCCTGCTCGCTATGAATTTTGCCTGAGCCATTAGTTCAGGAGCTCCAACTATATAAGCCAGAGATGTATACTTCAAGAGATATATGAACTCATTAGTCCAGGCAGGTATGACGCGCCTCAACGCCTGAGGCATTATTACATGAATGATGGCTTGTTTTCTTGTCATTCCAAGCGATCTCGCAGCAATCATTTGATTCCTGCTAATAGAGAGAATAGATCCTCTTAAATACTCAGCCTGATAAGCACCACTGTTGATTATAAAGCCTATTATAGCCGCAGTAAAGGGTGAAGGCTTAAAACCATAGGGTGGGAGTCCAAAATACAAGATAAAGAGTTGAACCAGCAGAGGTGTTCCTCTTATAATCTCTATGAATCCGGTTGAAATTATCCTCAGGAATTTGTTTCCATATATCCTTGAAAGAGCTAATACGATGCCTAAAATAAAACCTCCTAATACCGAAATCAGAGTCATCTCCATTGTTACGCCAAGCCCCTTAAGGAGAACAGGCCAGAATTTTTCAACAATGTTTATAATCCTTTCAAGCATTACCATATCAATCGCCTTCTCCGTATAGTTCCGAGAGTTTGTTCAAAAATTGGCGAGTTCTTTCGTTTTCAGGATTCTTAAACAATTTTTCGGGCGACCCCTGCTCCACGATATAACCGTTTTCCATGAAAATAATCTCGTCAGAAACCGACCTTGCAAACCCCATTTCGTGTGTAACCACAAGCATGGTCATACCGCTCTCTGCGAGGTCCTTCATCACATAAAGCACCTCACCAATCAATTCCGGGTCAAGCGCAGATGTAGGTTCATCAAAGAGAATTATTTCCGGTTCCATGGCAAGTGCTCTGGCAATACCCACTCTTTGCTTTTGGCCTCCAGAAAGTTGTGCGGGATAGAGATCGGCTTCACGTTCAAGTCCGACTTTCCTTAATTGTTCAAGCGCCTTTTCTCTCGCCACGTTTTTATCTAGTTTTTTTACCTTTGTAAGGCCTATCATTACATTTTTAAGGGCAGTTAAGTGGTTAAAAAGACCAAAATCCTGAAAAACAAATCCAATCCTTTGGCGAATTTTGTTCATATCTTTAGCCTGAGTTATGAGTTCATCCTTTAACCATACTTCGCCTTCATCCGGGTTTACAAGCTGATTTATACAGGCCAAAAGGGTGCTTTTCCCCGTACCACTTGGACCGATGATAACCTTTGTCTCACCTTCCTTTACGTTGAAGCTAACGCCCTTCAGAACTTCTTTTTCACCAAAACGCTTTTTTAAATTCATAACTCTCAACAAAGGATTGTTTTTCATCTTATACTCTCCTTTAGCTCAAATCCCGGAACGGAAAAAAACTCTTCGAGTTTTTTCAAGCTTCTGTTTACTGCGAAAGTTATGACGAAATAGATAGCCGCAATGGTCAAATAAATCAACATTGGCTCATAGCTGGTAGAAATAATATAACCGCCCTGTCTCAATAATTCAGTGACTCCCAAAGCATATGCCAGTGAAGAATCTTTTAAAACAATGGTGAATTCATTGGCCCAGGGTGGCAAAGCTATTCTAAAGGCTTGTGGCAGGACAACATACCTGAATCCTTGAAATTTCGTCATACCAAGCGAACGAGCAGCTCTCATCTGGGTGGCGCTGATAGACTCTATAGCTCCCCTGAATATTTGGGATTGGTAAGCTGCACTTCTGATGCCAAGTCCCAGAATCACAGCAGTGAAAGGCGAAAATCTTATGCCGGCTCTCGGAAATCCGTAAAAGATGAGAAATAATATAACCAGCTCCGGAATGCTTCTGAAGATCCGCTCATAGACGATAACAAAAGCTTTAAATACCTTTCCACCGTATACTTGTCCAAAGGAAAGGGGCAGGGCAATTGCCAGCCCCAACCCCAACGATAGGAACGTTATTTTTAACGTTACCCATGTGCCTTTCAGTAGAGTTGGAAAGGAATTTAATATTAGCGAGAACTTGTCGATGCTAATCCCTTCCCTTCTTCATAGATTAGAAATACTTTGAAATTATTTCTTCTATCTCGCCTGATTCCTGAAGGCGTTTGATTCCCTCGTTTATCAAATTTAAGAGTTCCTTGTTCCCTTCAGGTACAGCTATACCGTATTCTTCACCTGTTTTGATAATGCCAACAATTTCGACTGGCCGGCTCTTAGCATACATTTCCGCAACAGGTGAATCGAGCACAATCGCATCAACATTTTCATTTACAAGATCAGTCATAGCCAGCACGAAGGTTTCATATCTTTTGAAATGTCCGGTAAGAATTTTCGTATCTACAAGATTTTCCTCAACCCATAAATCAGCCGTTGTGCCTGTTTGGACTCCCACATTGTGCTTACCGAATAGAACGGTGATATTGAGGCCTGACCCCTTTTTCACTACTACGCTTTGGTCGGCTACCCAATAAGGTGTAGAAAAATCCACAACCTGCTCCCGGTCATCAGTGATCGTCATTCCGGCAATAACCATATCAAGGTTACCAGAAGCCAGAGCGGCAATAAGAGAATCAAAGGCCATGTCCACTATCTTTACTTCAAAGCCCATTTCATCTGCTATCGCTCTGATCAAATCCATGTCAAAGCCAACAAATTCACCGCTTTCAACATACTCAAATGGCGGGAAATCCGCACTGGTACCAACCGTATAGGTTTTTCCAAAGGCAAAAACAGCAAGAAGAACCAAAAGAACTACGAGAAAACCTTTTTTCATTACCTCACCCCCAAAATAATGGTGTCAGAATATTCTGAAGTAAAATCCCAGACTGATAGAAAATTCGTCGTTTAAGAAACTGAAATTACCAGCGGGGTTAAAGGGGAAGAACACACTATGATTGCCATCTGAAATCTTTACCCCTGCCGCTTCAATATTAAAATCTAAAAGACCTGGATAGTAAGCCACAGATAACCAAAAATCTCCTTGGTGAAATGTGGAATAAAATCCGGAACGGAAGTTATAAATCCTGTGAAGAAAGGTAACGTCTGTTTCAGTTGGATCAAATATTTGGTCGTTAAATGTGATATAGTAGGGATCAGCACTCAAGGGGCTAACAAGGGTATTGTGGTAATGATATGAAAGGATTCTAAGTGCGTAACCGCTTTCAAAATTTCTCCTGACAGTTCCCATCCTGAACTCATTTCTCCCGCCGCCTAAAAACATAGCCATATCAAGCCAACACGATATGTTGAGTATGCCAATGCTGTTAGATATGCCAAAGGCGAGAGAGTGAGTCGCACTGAGATGAAGTGGAGGCTCGTTAATGGTGAAATCATATGGTCTGTACTGGTCGTCGTTGAAACTTATAATCGAATTCCAACCAGAATAGCTGATCTCATATGGACTATAAAAGCCGACTATGCCAAACTTCATCTGTGCAATGGTTATAATCGAGAAAAGGAGAAAAACAAAGATAAGGACTTTTTTCATATAACCGCCTCCTCTTTAAGATTATACTATCTGAAACACAAATCCCGACAAGTGATGATACGATGTAACAGAAACGAGAAAAATTTCTCTATTATTAAAACGAAAGTTTGACCATAAATATGAAGTGGAGTGAGAGAATGAAAATCGGTGTTGCGATGAGTGGAGGCGTTGATAGTGCTGTGGCTGCTGCGCTGTTGACGGAAATGGGTCACGATGTAGTGGGATATCATATGAAAAACTTACCCGATAGGCTCTTTGAAATAGTGCCAGAGACTAAAAAAGTTTGTTGCAGCCCTTCGGATACAACTGACGCTTTCAAAATTGCTAAAACCCTTGGAATAAAGCTAAAAATAATCAGGCTAGATGAACTATTTAGGAAGCATATAATAAATTATTTTATAGAAGAGTACAAACACGGAAAAACGCCAAATCCATGTGTACTATGCAATGATTATATAAAATTTGGTGCACTGATGGATAAAGCCTTAGAAGATGGTATGGAGATGTTTGCCAGTGGTCACTACGCTCGAATAATTAAACATCCTACCTATGGTATTTCTCTGGCAAAGGGAAAGGCAGATCATAAAGACCAGGCGTATTTTCTTTCAAGAATAAAGAAAGAAAGATTGGGCAAAATACTCTTTCCAGTGGGTGAACTCACAAAAGAGGAAATCAGGCAAAAAGCAAAAGATCTTGGTTTACCGGTGCATAAAAAGAGGGAAAGTCAGGAACTTTGCTTTATACCGGACAATGATTACCGCCGATTTTTAAATGCTGAAGGAGTAAAATTG
>Ga0209834_10000043_pt1 | contig 65615 bp, 52 predicted proteins | sample Mar14236cmmetaG_FD_184134 | JGI IMG/M metagenome (GOLD analysis project Ga0209834, IMG submission 184134) | Marine hydrothermal vent microbial communities from Guaymas Basin, Gulf of California to study Microbial Dark Matter (Phase II) - Marker... ... | reverse complement strand
TGACTAATTATAGGCAAAGGACATTTGAATATCGAAAACTGATTAACGATTTTTGATTTTTGAAGTGGTTGATAGCTAGTAAGTTAGTATATCTATTACGAATTAACATATTAATATACAGTTAGTTAGCAATACTTCCACAAATTCTATTTAACATAATATTAGAATAAGACCTAAAACCAAGGAATAAGGGTGGTACTTAAACTTGTAGTATGTTTATAATAATCGCCTGGAGGGCGAAACTTCAAAGATCAGCATTGCCTGCGGCGAGCTCGAATTACTCTCTGGCCTTCGGCAAGATCATAATTCTCGGTTCCTTGTTCGATATTCTTAAATCAAGATACATCCTAAATAACCAGGCCCAAATTCCTCATTACACTCATAATGGCAATTTCCTAAACCTCTAAACTCCTCAACCTCTAAACCATTTTCTAATAAATGGTACAGCCCTGGATCAAATATTCAACTCTCATGAAGTTAAAACCTTGCACCGTGTACCGTGTACCTTGTACCGTTCTATTTAATATAATATTCAATTATAGGTAAAGGAATGTAATAGACGTAATAGAAATTTGCTTTAACATAATATCTGCCGATATGGTCCTGGCAGCCCATATCTGATATTATATTAACCCCGAGCACTCGGGACCGCAAATTTCGGATAATTAAAGAATATTGGCCTTTTGCCTATAATTAATATTATGTTAAGTAGAATATTCCAGTATCTCCCCCTTTCCTCTTTATATTCGCATTTGCCGGGCCGCATCAATTTCGCATAATAAAAAAAGAGGCGCAATACCTTGCGCCCCCTCTTTTATCGTTCACTTTTCGTCTTTTATCCTTTGTGATAATTATTCACCTCCTTCAAGTTCTTTGATTTTTGCTACAACCTCGTCATATTTATCTGTCATTTGTAGCCTGTAATAAAGTTCTTTAAGACTGGTTAGTGTATCCATATCATCAGGATTAAGCTCCCGGGCTTTTTCCATATACGGGATAGCCTTTGCAAAAACTTCTTTAGCCTCCTCAAATGCTTTATTATACTCTGCAGGATCCATGATCTCATTTGCTGCCTGAAGCATATTGGCACCCTTATTATAGTAGCATACTCCGGCATTGTACTGGCTGTTGAAGTATTCATCTTCAAGCTCAATGGATTTCAGCATAGATTCAAGTGCCTTGTCATAATCCTCAGACTGCATGTGCATTACACCCTTGGCATAATGTAAATTATAATTGTCCGGAGCATCTTCCAGTGCCAGGTTTAGGTAATCCAGTGCTTCCTGCCTCTTATCGTTGTCAATAAAAAACTGTATCATCGTCAGCAAAATCTGCTCATCTTCAGGATAAGCCTCGAATGCATTTCTCAGGGCAGTTTCAGCATTTTCTATTTTGCCTTGCTCCAGATATGCCTGGTATTTAAGTAAATATGGAGTTATTTCACCATATTTAAGATCTATGCTCTGATCAAGGTATTTATGTGCTTTCTCATAGTCTTTTGCATTGTAGGCGGCCAGAGCAGTATTAAAAACAACAACTGTATCCACCGTTCCCATGTAAATATCACTTCCTTGGATATCAAGCAATTTCTCAAAAGCCAGGGTTGATTTGTCATAGTTTTCCCTTTCAAATTCCATTGCAGCCCAGGTAAGGAAATCATTAGCAAGAGCAGGTAGCTGTATAATTACCATTTTTTCCATACTGCTCTTATCATCAAGTTCCATTGACTTAAGATAACTGTCATAGGCATATACAAGCTGATCGTCATATGTGTTCATCAGTTTTTCATCCTCATCCTGATATCCTTTTTCCCACATTGTCTGTGCTACACGCCCCATGGCATAGTAAGTTTTCGGCCAATCCTTTGTCTTTTCATGTTCCATGGCCTCTTCAACTGCTTCCTTGGCTTTCTGAAGATTCCCGGATTCAACAAAGTTAAGGGCACTTGATACTTTACCTCTTTGTGCCATCCCTTCAAGCGCTGCACATCCTGAAATTGCCGCTGCCAGAGCAGTTATTGTCAAAATTGAAAGAAAATTGCTTTTCATATTAATACATTTAGTTACTTATTCTTAAAATCGCTTCAAATTTAAAACATTACTTATTAATCTTCAAAAACTTTGAGGCAAATTAAGCTAGTTTAACTTAATTCATCCTCTTCTGAAGGTATTCCAGGATTATCATTTTCTTCATCAACCTCCACATTTGTTACAGAGGCTATCGAATCTGATTCTCTCAGGTTAATAATCCTTACTCCCTGGGTTGCACGGCCCATAACCCTTAAAGATTCAACAGGTATTCTTATCACCGTTCCTGACTGGGTTATGATCATCAGATCATTAAAATCCGTAACTGCTTTTAAAGCAACGAGATAGCCTGTTTTTTTAGTTATGTTTATGGTTTTCACTCCCTTCCCTCCCCTGTTTGTCAGGCGATAGTCTTCAATCTGGGAGCGCTTTCCGTAGCCTTTTTCAGATACAACAAGTACATGCTGATCTTTATTGTCAGGTTCAAGCACTACCATTCCGACAACGGTATCAGCCTCACTCCCCAGGGTAATTCCCCTCACACCGGAAGCTGTTCTTCCCATTGGTCTTACAGCGCTTTCATGGAACCTTATGGCGCGACCTGATTCCACTGCCATCATAATATACTGATTACCATTGGTTAATCTTGCTTCCAGCAAAGTATCTCCTTCCCTTACTGTTATCGCATTTACACCGTTCAGGCGAGGCCTGCTATATGCTTCAAGGGAAGTCTTTTTAATTACTCCTTTTGTTGTACAGAGAACAATATAATTATTGTTAATATAATCCTCATCATTCAGTGTCCTTACATTGATATAGGCCATAACAGTATCATCGGGCTCAATATTTATAAGGTTCTGCATTGCCCTCCCCTTTGAAGTACGGGTTCCTTCAGGTATCTGATATACTTTTAGCCAGAAACACTTACCTTTCTTTGTAAAGAACAGCATGGTATTGTGCATGGTTGCAATGAACATATGCTCAATAAAATCCTCCTCGCGGGTGGTGCTTCCCTTCGACCCGAAGCCTCCCCTGTTCTGTACCCTGAAATCTGTCAGAGGTGTACGCTTTATGTAACCCATATGTGAAATGGTTATAAGCATTTCTTCATCTGCGTAAAAGTCTTCCGGGTTAAATTCCTCAGCATTGGGGACAATCTCCGTTCTCCTTTCATCACCGTATTTTTCCTTTATATCTGCCAGTTCATCTTTTATAATGCCCATTTGCATATCCCTGCTCTCAAGAACGCTGCGCAGGTAATCGATTTGCTTTAGCAATTCATCATATTCGGCCCTGAGTTTTTCCTGCTCAAGACCTGTAAGTTGCCTCAGGCGCATTTCCACAATGGCCCTCGACTGGGCATCTGACAGTCCAAAACGTTCCATCAGCCTTTCCCTGGCTTCATCGGGTGTTTTAGATGACCTGATGATTGCAATAACTTCATCAATATTATCACTTGCGATAATAAGTCCTTCAAGTATATGAGCTCTTTTTTCTGCCTGGTCAAGCTCAAAGCGTGTACGCCGTATCACCACATCAAGTCTGTGGTCGACAAAATAGCGTATCAGGTCTTTAAGGTTCAAAGTGCGTGGCCGACCATTTACCAGGGCTATGTTATTAACTGAGAATGAGGTCTGAAGCTGTGAGTATTTAAACAATGTGTTTAATACAACATTTGCAGTGGCATCTTTCTTAAGGATAATGACTATCCTCATCCCGTTACGATCCGATTCATCATTGATATATGATATGCCTTCAATCTTTCTCTCATTTATCTGGTCAGCTATCTTTCTGATCATTTCTGCCTTATTGACCTGATAAGGGATTTCTGATACTATTATACTTTCCCTTCCTGAATGTGTGAGTTCAATATCGGTTTTAGCCCTGACAACTACTCTTCCTCGTCCTGTTTCATAGGCATCTCTTATACCCTGTTCACCATAAATTATCCCACCTGTCGGAAAGTCAGGTCCTTTAACATACTGCATCAGTTCATCTGTGGTAATATCAATGTTGTTGATATACTGAACAGTGGCATCCACTATTTCTGACAGGTTATGTGGCGGCATGTTTGTAGCCATCCCCACGGCTATACCTGAGGCACCGTTAACCAGCAGGCTTGGAATCCTGGTAGGCAGTACTACGGGCTCTTTCAGGGAATCGTCAAAATTAAGCTGGAGGTCAACTGTCTCCTTATCAATATCAGCCAGGGTTTCTTCCGCTATTTTTTTCAGTCGCGCTTCAGTATATCTCATTGCTGCCGGGCTGTCGCCGTCAATAGACCCGAAATTACCCTGCCCGTCCACAAAGGGGTATCTTAAAGACCAGTCCTGGGCCATTCTTACCATGGCTTCATATACCGATGAATCGCCATGAGGATGATACTTGCCCAGGACCTCTCCCACTATCCTTGCTGACTTTTTATGTGGCCTGTTTGATAACAGGCCAAGCTCCGACATTCCAAATAAAACCCTCCTGTGAACAGGTTTTAAGCCGTCACGCACATCAGGCAAAGCCCTGGAAACAATAACCGACATCGAATAATCGATGTAGGCAGACTTCATTTCCTCTTCTATGTTTATCTTTATAATCCTCTCTTTATCCGACATTTAAGATTATTTTAAACTTATCGTTCTTCTATTATTATTTCTCTAAATTTGCAGGATACGAAAATAGTGAATTATTAGCTATTAACAGTATTTACGGCAGGCTAATTATCAACATTTATTGTTGAAATTGGGCATGTTATTTGCATGGTCCTATATTGAATGAAAAATAGAAAGATTTGGGTTTTTTGTGTACTTTTGTTAATAATGTATGACAAAATGACTTTGAACCAAATTACATAAAAAACGTTAAACTAAACTGAGTAACAGATAGAAGGAAGAATTTTTATGGATTCAAGATTTTCACAGAAGGTTAAAGATGTTCTCACCTTCAGCAAAGAGGAGGCTATAAGGCTTGGAAACAGCCACATCAGTCCCGAGCATATTTTGCTGGGTATATTAAGGGAAGGAGAAGGACTTGCAGTAGATATACTCGTAAACCAGGGTGTTGACCTTGGGATGTTGAAAGGTTCGCTTGAAAGAAGTATAAGGGTTGATAACCCAATAAAGATCTCGGATAATGATGTATTACCCCTTTTAAAAAGCACGGAAAGAATTCTAAAACTTGTTCACCTGGAGGCAAAAGCCCTAAAGAGTGATGTTATAGATACGGAACATCTTCTCCTTGCCATATTAAAGGAGGAGAATTCCTTTGTAACAAGGTTCCTTTCAGAGCTTAACGTGGATTACCAGACAGTAAGGCAGGTTGCCGAAGCTGAAAACCCCCTTCCAAGGGCCGATTTTCCCGGGGAAGACGAGGATGAAGACACAGGTTTTAGCCGGGGCGATCAGGGGAAAGCCCCACAGGGCACAACGCCTCATTCGGCAAAATCATCATCCGATACACCGGTACTTGATAATTTTGGCATTGATCTTACAAAGGCTGCTGAAGAAAACAGGCTTGATCCCGTTGTTGGCAGGGGAAGAGAAATTGACAGGCTTGCACAGATATTGTCAAGGCGCAAAAAGAATAATCCGGTCCTTATCGGTGAACCCGGTGTAGGTAAGTCAGCTATAGCCGAGGGACTGGCACTGAGGATAATACAAAAGAAGGTATCCAGGGTGCTCTTCGACAAAAGGGTGGTCACCCTGGATATGGCATCAATTGTTGCCGGAACAAAGTACAGGGGACAGTTTGAGGAACGAATGAAGGCAATTCTCAATGAGCTTGCTAAAAATGACAATATCATACTCTTTATTGATGAGATACATACTATTGTGGGTGCTGGGGGAGCAGCAGGGTCGCTTGATGCCGCAAATATGCTCAAACCGGCACTGGCAAGGGGTGAGATTCAGTGTATCGGAGCAACCACACTGGATGAATACAGACAGCATATAGAAAAAGACGGTGCCCTGGAAAGACGCTTTCAGAAAGTAATGGTTGAACCTACCACTATTGAAGAAACAATTAACATCCTGAACAATATAAAAGACAGGTATGAAGATCATCACAATGTATTTTATACCGATAAGGCAATCGAAGCCTGCGTAAAACTCACAAACAGGTATATCACCGATCGTCACCTTCCCGATAAGGCCATAGATGCCCTTGATGAATCAGGCTCCCGGGTACATATAACTAATATTATAGTTCCCGAAAGAATTCTCAAGCTCGAGGATGAGCTCGATGAAGCAAGAAAAGATAAGATGAACGCTGTCAAAAACCAGAATTTTGAACGAGCTGCCAGCTTCAGGGATAAAGAAAAGGAACTGCAGGAACTGATTGAAGCTGAAAAGAAAAAGTGGGAGTCTGACCTTTCACAGAACAGGGAAATGGTTGATGATGAAAAAGTGGCAGAAGTAGTGGCTATGATGACAGGTGTACCCGTGCAGCGAATTGCACAGACTGAAGGGACGCGCCTGCTGAAAATGGCGGATGAACTAAAGGAGAGTCTTATTGGCCAGGACGAGGCAATAAAAAAAGTTGTAAGAGCCATCCAGCGTAACAGGGCCGGACTGAAAGATCCCAACAAGCCAATTGGCACCTTTATCTTCCTCGGTCCTACCGGCGTTGGCAAAACCCATCTTGCCAAAGTACTGGCGAAATTCCTGTTCGATAGTGCCGATAACCTCATAAGGGTTGATATGAGTGAATATATGGAGAAATTTGCCGTATCAAGACTTGTAGGAGCTCCTCCGGGCTATGTAGGTTATGAAGAAGGCGGGCAATTAACAGAAAAGGTCAGGCGTAAACCTTATTCCGTAATCCTCCTGGATGAGATAGAAAAGGCCCATCCGGATATATTCCATATACTCCTGCAACTCCTGGATGAAGGGCAACTGACCGATAGCCTGGGGCGGAGGGTTGATTTCAAAAATACAATCGTGATAATGACCAGCAATATAGGTTCACGGCAGCTCAAAGACTTCGGTCAGGGCATCGGCTTTGATACCAAGGGCAGAAAAGCCGGTAAGGAAACTTATGTCAAAAGCGTAATACAAAAAGCCCTGCATAAAACCTTTGCGCCTGAATTTCTTAACAGGATTGATGATGTGATAGTATTCGAATCGCTCTCAAGGGAGAGTATTCACTCAATCATAGATATTGAGTTGAAAGGATTATTTGACCGTATAAAATCTCTTGGTTATGAAATTAACCTCACCGACGAAGCCAAGGACTTCATCGCAGGAAAGGGATTTGATTCACAATACGGAGCAAGACCCCTGAAAAGAGCAATACAGAAATACCTCGAAGATCCTATGGCAGAGGTTATTATAGAATCAGGCATTGAAGCCGGGGATACCCTTCAGGTCATTATGGATAAGAATGCGGAAGATATAAAAATAAAACTGAAGAAAGCAAAAAAAACTGTCAAGCCTGACGATAAGAAATCATTGTCTTCTGACAGTAAGAATTGATAAAAAAGCAGAACTTGCTGCCTGTTTCATAACTGTTGCTTAAATTGGTCATAACAGGTTACGAAATTTACGGTGAAGGACTTGCTTTAAGATCAAATTCTGTGGCATCTGTTATTAAAACATTACAGAAATCACCTGGATACAGTTCATATTTGTCCGACTCTATTAGTATTTCCTGGTCAATTTCCGGGCTGTCATATTCAGACCTGGCAATGAAATATTCACCTTCTTTACGGTCTATTATTACTCTCATCTTCTCTCCTGCCAGGCTAATGTTCCCCTGCAAGGATATTTCCTGTTGCACGGCCATAATCTCATCAGCTCTTTCCCTTTTTATCTTCTCCGGTATATCATCCTTGAAAGCAAAAGCAGGGGTGCCATCTTCGTGTGAATATGTAAAAACGCCAAGCCTGTCGAACCTGAATTCGCTTACAAAATCATGCAGAGCCCTGAAATCATCATCTGTTTCTCCCGGGAAGCCTGTGATTAGAGTAGTCCTGATTGCTGCCTCCGGAAGGCAGGTGCGTATATGCGACAGTAATTCCCTTGTATCATGCCCTGAATGATTTCGTTTCATCCGTGACAGGATATTATCTGATATATGTTGAATGGGTATATCAATATAATTACATATTTGCGGGCTGTCTTTAATTAGCTGCAATAGCTCATGTGAAACACTGTCCGGATACAGGTAGTGAAGGCGTAGCCATGAGATATCTGTATTTTTCAGAATTTCTCTACATAAGCTGACGAGCATTGGCTTCTTATAAAGGTCGACACCATAATAAGTCAGGTCCTGTGCTATTAGTATTAACTCCTTTACGCCTTTCCCGGTAAGTATCATAGCTTCATCAACCAGTTCCTCCAGAGGCCGGCTGACATACCTTCCTCTGATACCGGGAATTGCACAGAATGAACAATTGCGGTTGCATCCCTCACTCACCTTCAGATAAGCATAATAAGACGGGCCGGTCAGTATGCGTTCTGTTTCAAGAAATCTGTGATAAGATGATTGAAGATGATTTAATATTTCATCAGGCTTATTTACACCGAAATACATGTCTGCCTCCGGCATTTCTTCCTGTAAGACATCCATATATCTTTCAGAAAGGCACCCCATTACAAATAATTTTCCCAACTCCCCCCTCTTTTTTGCTTCAATTAGTTCAAGTATCGTATTTACAGATTCTTCCTTTGCATCGTTAATAAAGCCACAGGTATTAACTATTACTACATCAGGTTTTTCATCACTGTTCCGGCCGGTAAGAGGCTTATATCCTGAATACTCTAATTGCTTGAGCAGTTTTTCAGAGTCTACTGTGTTCTTTGAACAGCCGAGAGTTATTATTTGAGCTGATTTTGACATGATAACATCCTCCTTGTCAGGTCAATACTGTCGTGACCTTCCCCTTTGGCTCCCACTTTTCACCGAACCCATCCCCGTTTCCAGTTTTTCGGTTCAAAGGCGTATCTATTGTGAGAATAACGAATCAACGAACTCATAGCGGTTAAAAACCTGCAGGTGTTCAAGTTTTTCACCTATTCCTATATATTTAACCGGTATTTTAAACTGGTCAGATATACCAATTACAACTCCCCCCTTTGCCGTTCCATCAAGTTTGGTTACAGCCATTGAAGTAACTTCTGTTGAAAGTGTAAATTGTCTGGCCTGCTCAAAAGCGTTCTGCCCTGTCGATCCGTCAAGTATGAGCAATACTTCATGTGGAGCTTCAGGTATCACCTTTGCCATTACTCTCTTGATCTTCGCCAGTTCATTCATCAGGTTTGCCTTGTTATGAAGCCTTCCTGCTGTATCGATTATTGCCACATCGATATTTTCCGAAACAGCTGATTTGACCGTGTCGAAGGCCACTGAAGCAGGATCAGATCCCATAGGCTGTTTTACGAGTTTAACCCCCACCCTCTCCGACCATATTTGTAACTGGTCAACCGCTGCAGCCCTGAAAGTGTCGGCCGCTCCAAGGATTACAGATTTTCCGGCCTGTTTATAATGGTAGGCCAGCTTGGCTATCGTTGTGGTTTTCCCCACACCGTTTACCCCGACAACCATAATTATGTATGGCCTGGACGGAAGTTCTGAGTCAAATCCGGTGGTTTCACCTGACTTGTTTTCTTCGAGCAGTCCCGCAATTTCTTCACTGAGAATCCTGTTCAACTCATCAGTATTCAGATACCTGTCTGATGCCACCCGCTTTTCGATTCTTTCTATAATCCGTATTGTTGTATCCACACCAACATCAGAACTAATCAGCACTTCTTCAAGCTGATCAAGTACTTCGTCGTCGACCCGTGATTTACCAACCACAGCTCTGGAAAGCTTTTTGAATACATTTTCCTTGGTTTTTTCCAGACCCTTATCCAGATCCTTTTTCTTTTCCTTGCTGATAAAACCCAGTAATGCCATTTATTATGTTGAATTGTTAAACTGCTTGATTATTGAACCGAGTCCCGAGCACTTGGGGTGAGCCCGGCGAAGTCAATCATTTAATTGAGGACTAAAGATAAAAAAAGCTTTCCTCATACTGAAGAAAGCCCTTATCAGTCTATAGATCCCTTATTACTTGTTGAAAAAGTCCTTTATATGATCATTATGAACCATCTGTTCCTTAAATATATAGGCGCCTGTTTTATCTGATTTTACCATCTTTATGCATTTGGTAAAAGCCTTCCCTGTACCTGATTTTAATGTTGCAACTACTTTCTTTGCCATGATCTATTATTATTTTATTTCCCTGTGAAGTGTATATTTCTTGAGTATGGGATTGTACTTCATCCTCTCAAGCCTGTCAGGTGAGTTTTTCCTGTTCTTGCTTGTAATATACCTTGAGGTTCCTGGTATACCACTGTCCTTATGTTCAGTACATTCAAGTATTACCTGCACCCTGTTTCCTTTTGCTTTCTTTGCCATAATAAATCTCCTTTAGTACTTAACAATATATCCTTTTTCCTTAGCTTCCTTAAGAACCACATGGAGGCCTTTCTTATTGATCAGCCTGATCCCGGCTGCCGACACCTTCAATGTAATCCACCTGTCTTCTTCAGGATAATAGAATTTCTTGGAAAAGAGATTGGGATAAAATTTCCTTTTTGTTCTTCTCTTTGAGTGCGAGACATTATTTCCTGATAACACCTTCCTGCCGGTCACTTGACATATCCTTGACATCTCAGTTTATTTAAATTCTTATATATAATGACACTTTTTAAATCGAAGCGCAAAATACGTGATTTTTATTCAATTATCCAACAATATTCAGTGAATTTTTTAGAATATGCTGAATCAGTGTCACATAACTCATCTCAGACCCCATCCTTAACCTTAGCCTTATCCTTAACATTTCTGCATTTCTTCAATTACGGTCTTACGTAATAAATTCATTGAGGCCAGTGACGCCCTCCTTATATTATTGCTTCGTGTGAAGGCATAATTATGCTTCTCCGTGTAAAAGCCCTTCCTTGAGCTTACGGCTATCCAGACTGTGCCAACGGGTTTTTCCCCAGTTCCGCCACCAGGTCCGGCAATGCCGGTTGTTGAGATACCAAAATCTGTACGATATTTTTCCCTTATCCCCCTGGCCATCTGCAGGGCAACTTCTTCACTCACGGCTCCGTATTTATCCAGATCCTGTTGACTTACACCCAGTTCCTCCTTTTTGATACGGTTATCGTATGCTATAACTGATCCTGTAAAATAATCTGAGCTGCCCGGAACAGATGTGATCATGCGCGAAATATTCCCCCCGGTGCAGCTTTCTGCAATGCTCATATTCAGTTTATTATCCCTCAGCAGCTTCCCTGTGGCCTCTTCAAGACTTATTCCGTCAAGTCCGTAAATGTAATCCGGAATAATTTCATAAAGTTTATCTATCTGCTCATTAAGAATCCTGTCAGTTTCCTCTTCATCCCCTCCCCTTGCTGTCAGGCGCAATTTTATAATACCCGAAGCAGGCAGGTAGGCCAGGCGTACCATTTTTGGCATTTCCCTTTCAAAGTCTTCAAGTATCTCAGCCAGGTGTGCTTCGAAAGTTCCAAAGGTCATAACCAGGCGGTACTTTATATAGGGTCGCTGGAAATGATCTATTATACGGGGAATCACATGGTTTTCCATAATATATTCCATTTCATAAGGAACGCCGGGCATTGATACCAGCACCCTTCCTTCCTTTTCGAACCACATACCGGGTGCCGTACCCAGCTTATTATTCAGTACACTGCATCCCTCAGGCACTTCTGCCTGCCTTATGTTATTTTCATTCAGATGTAAGCCCCTGTTTCTGAGTAAATTTTTAATATTCTCCAATACCCTTTCGTCCTGTACGAGTTTCATATCAAAATACTCACTCAAAGTCTTTTTCGTTATATCATCGCTTGTAGGACCAAGACCGCCTGTTACCAGGACCAGGTTGGACCTGTTCAAGGATTCATCTACTACTTTAAGTATATGCTCCCTGTTGTCTGAAATAGAAGTCATCTGAAAAACTTCAATACCAAGATTGGTAAGCTCCCGGCCCATCCATGCCGCATTGGAATCTACGGTCATGCCTATAAGTAGCTCGTCGCCTATTGAGATTATTTCTGCCTGCATATTTTTTTAACTTGAACTGTTTAATTGTTAAAGGTTGAACCGGTTTGTTCAATCGGATTGTTGAATCTTTTGTTCCCGATTAAACAGTTTAGCGATTCAAGGATTCAGTATTTATTAAATTGTAAAGATATTTTTTTGTATGTTCAGTTTCTAAAATATTGTAAATAATTATGAGCCGGAAAATAATAGAAGCAACTGAGAAGTTTGTGAAACATTACCTGGAGGGAGTTGAGTCAGGTCATAACTGGTGGCATATTTCCAGGGTTAGAAACATCGCCATGCATATTTTATCAATTGAAAAGCAGGGCGATCCATTTATTATTGAGATGGCATCACTTTTGCACGACATAGGCGATCACAAGATCAAATCCGGGCCTGAACATGGTCTTGTTGAGTTTATGGATAGTTTAAGGCTTGACAGCCGTCAGACAGATCAAATTATCTATATAATCGATCATATCTCATTCAGGGACACTTATGGCCCTTCCTGTGAACACACGGATGAACTTGATATTGTTCAGGATGCCGACCGTCTTGATGCGATAGGTGCAATAGGTATAGCCAGGGCTTTCAACTACGGTGGATCAAGAGGCCTCGAAATTTTTGTCCCGGATGAATTACCCGGAAATTATAAAAATATTGCCGAATATGCATCATCGCAATCATCTACAATAAATCATTTCTATGAAAAGCTGTTTAAGCTTAAGTCTATGATGAACACGGAAACCGGCAGGCAGCTTGCCTGTGAAAGACACAATTTTATGGAAAGCTTCCTTCTCCAATTCATGAAAGAATGGAACATGTGCCGCGGCCAGAACGAATCAGGCAAGAAAGGGATTAAAAAATAATAGCTGCCTGCACAGACCTTTTTATTTGAGCGGGAAACGGGGATCGAACCCGCGACCCTCAGCTTGGGAAGCTGATGCTCTACCCCTGAGCTACTCCCGCTGGTGAAGATAAAAGACAAAGATAAAAAGATAAAAGGAAAAAGTACAAAGCAGAAAGTAATTCATGATTCCGTTTACCATTCTGCGGGCCATTCTCCTATTCCGTCTTTGAAGAACTGCAAATGTTCATAGTGTGGTTTTGCTTTTTCTTCAATAGCAAGCAATTCATCAGCTGACAGCTGTTTGAATTCACGTGCTATCTGGATATTCTCCTCAAGCTCAGCAACTTCGTCTATACCAATTACAACTGTACTTACCGGTAATGACATAACATAGTCCATGGCTTCCTTCATGGTAATTATGCCACCGTGGTCAAATATTCTGTCCCTCGCAGGTATTTTCATGCCCACTATACCCATTCCTTTTTCCACGGCAACAGGCAGGAAATTTTCTATCATCGATTTATAATATTTGTCAGCCGCATTTATTGCTACGAGAACATTATCAAAATCGTATCTTTCGGCCATCATTCTCAATATTTCAGGGTCTTCATGCCCTGTAAAACCGATGTTTTTTACCATCCCTTCCTCCCTGGCTTTTTCCATGGCTTTTATTACGCCGTCTTCGGCAAAATATGAATCCAGGTTTGCTTTTTCGGCGGCCCTCATATTATGAACCTGCCATAGGTCAAGGTGATCGGTCTGGAGGTTTTTCAGGCTCTGTTCCAGCAGTCTCATTGAACCATCGTAGGTCCGGTTATGTGTTTTTGATGCCAGGAATACTTCATTTCTCCTTGTTTTCATAACCTGGCCAACATTACGCTCGCTGGTACCCATGGCATCCTGACGTGATATTGTCTCTGTGGAGCGCCCATAAGCTGCAGCAGTGTCAATATAGTTTATTCCCAGGTCAATAGCCCTGTTGACAATCTCAACAGCAAGTTCTTCCTTTCCGGGTGTTTCTACGGCTGCCTGGGCGCCAAGGCTGTATATACCGGCCATATGCCCGGTCCTTCCCAGTGCTCTGAGCGGCATTCCTGCGGCTTTCTCTGCTGTTGTGCAACCGGATAATAATTCCAGTGGACTGGCAACTGTGGCAACTGCAGTTGCTGCGGCCATTTTCTTTAGAAAATCTCTTCTCGAATTACGATTCTGGTAAGTCATAGTATTAAATGTTGGGATCGACTATAAATATAAGAATAAATTAGTGTATACAAATCCCTGGGAAATAACAAATAGGTAGCTTATTGTTCACCTAATAACATAAGTCATTGTATAACCGTATTTCATTAACCTTAGCCTTATTCTGCCCTGTTTTCTATATTATCTATTCTTTTAAGCAGGGGCGGATGAGAGTAGTGCACAAATACATAAGCAGGGTGCGGGTTCATGTTACTGAGATTCTTGACTGATAACTTCTTAAGAGCTGACACAAGGGATTTTCCGTCATATATTACATCGGCAAATCTGTCAGCCTCATATTCATGTTTCCTGGAAAGGTAATTCATAAAGAGGCTGATTACTCTTGACACTGGACTGTAAATCAAAATGAAAGCAAGAACGCTTATATGAAATGAGGGTATCTCAGCTCCCATGGCGCGGGCTAGATTTTCATTTCCGGCAAGTATGGAGAAAATAAAAAGCATGATTCCTGCCTGTAATATTCCGTAGAGCATCATTGTAAGTGTATGTTTATTTTTATAATGCCCTATTTCATGAGCCAGGACAGCCGTTATTTCACTTATATCAAGATCTTTTATCAGTGTGTCAAACAATATTATTCGCTTTTTTGGGCCCAGTCCCGTAAAATATGCATTTGACTTGGTGCTTCGCTTTGAACCGTCAATAGTATAGATATCAGTAAGTTTAAAGCCTGCTTTTTCTGCCATATTTTCAATCTCTGATCTGAGTTCGCCTTCCTCCAGAGGCTTCTGTTTATTGAAAAGCGGTGCAATTAGATTGGAATAGAACATATTCATAAAGACCGAGAAAACAGTAATCACAAGCCAGACATAAATCCAGAACATTTCACCGGCAGCATAATAAATCCATGTTATCAATGCCAGCAAAGGGGCTCCAATGATAATTGCAAGTAACCAGCTCTTCAGATGGTCAAGAAAAAATGTTGTTTTACTGGTTTTATTGAAGCCGAATTTTTCTTCAATTATGAAAGTATCATACCAGGAAAATGGCAGGCCGAGTAAGTCTGAGGCCAGACCAATTATTCCAAAAAAGATTATGCTTACGAGAATCTGGTTTTGGGTTATTGAACGTGCTATGTTATCTATCCACGCGAATCCGCCAAAAAACAACATCAACAGGATTATTACAAAAAAGAAAGATGAACTTAAATTACTGAACTTATTATTTGCCCTGAAGTAATTCTGTGAAAGCCTGTATTTCTTTTCATTTATTATATCCCTGAGTTTTTCAGGCACATCGTCAGACCACATCTTATTGTTAAGATAATCCAGGTAAAGGCCCTGAATATGGCCAATTATAATTATTATGACTATTAGAAAAAAGAAGGTATTATACATAACTCAAAAAAAAACAGGGCGCCGAGGATTGGAAGAAAAAATGTGGAATAAAAATGTCTCGCTGCATTTCCTCGTGCTGTATGCGCCCTGCTCCTATAAGAATGTTTTCTTGTACAAATATCTATTTTTTTTTTAATTATACAATATTAATAAGGGTGTCTTTTATCATTCTTTTCAACATTTTATCATGCAGACTGAGCAAAAACTGAGAACAAATTTATACAGACTACAGTCACGTGAGCATACCGCCGCACACCTGGATTACCTGCCCGGAAATATAAGCCGACATATCAGAAGCTAAAAATAAGGCTGCATTTGCGACATCATCCGGTGTCCCACCCCTCTTCAGAGGGATTTTATCTGTCCATTCCTTTTTAACTTCATCCTTTAATTTGTCTGTCATTTCGGTAAGGATGAATCCGGGTGCTATTGCGTTACATCTTATATTTCTGGATCCGAGTTCCCTTGCCACACTTTTCGTAAAACCTATTATTCCTGCTTTTGATGCGGAATAATTACTCTGGCCGGCATTTCCCGAGATACCCACAACAGAACTCATATTAATTATTGATCCCCTCCTTTGCTTCATCATGGGTTTAATAACAGCTCTGGTCAGGTTGAATACGCCTTTAAGGTTTATTTCCAGGACCTGGTCCCATTGTTCTTCTGTCATTATCATAAGCAGGGTATCCCTTGTAATCCCTGCATTATTAACCAGTACGTCTATTGATCCGAAGTCTTCGCATACCTTCTCAGCTACTTTTTGTGAATCATCATAGTCAGCAACATTTGAAACATAACGCCTGACTGTAGTTCCAAGTTTTTCACATTCGTCACAAACCGCGCAAAATTCGGCATCCTCGGTTATATTGGTTATGGCAATATTCGCTCCCTCAGAAGCAAATTTAAGAGCTGTCGCCCTGCCAATTCCCCTTGAAGCCCCTGTAATAAGCACTGTTTTACCATCTAGTAAAGCCATTCTGATATATATTGGTTAATAAAACACAAAAATGGTGATAAAAGATAAAAGACAAAAAGAAAATGACAAAAGTTATTCTTCACAGTTAATCGTTTTATTTCAAAGCATTAGCAACTGTCTTTCCTATATCAGCCGGAGATTCAACAACTTCAATACCACATTCACTCATTATTTCCATTTTGGCTGCCGCGGTATCAGCCTTTCCTCCTATAATTGCACCGGCATGCCCCATACGTTTACCCTTTGGCGCTGTCTTCCCGGCAATAAATCCAATCACGGGCTTGGTCTTGTTTTCTTTAATCCACATGGCAGCATCGGTTTCCATGTTACCGCCTATCTCACCAATAATTATTATTGCCTCGGTGTCGTAATCTTCCATCATTAGTTTTACCCCGTCAAGGGTTGTGGTACCAACAATAGGATCCCCTCCAATCCCAATGCAGGTTGATTGTCCCAGACCAAGACGTGTGACCTGGTCAACTGCTTCGTAAGTCAGTGTCCCTGACCTGCTTATTATACCAATTCCCCCCTTTTTGTGAATAAATCCGGGCATTATACCCACCTTGGCTTCACCGGGGGTGATAATTCCCGGACAGTTAGGTCCTATAAGACGACAATCGCACCTTGAAATGAAATCTTTTACCCTTACCATGTCAGACACAGGTATCCCTTCGGTTATAGTCACAATTAGCCTGATACCGGCATCGGTGGCCTCTATTATGGCATCTGCGGCAAAGGCCGGTGGGACAAATATTACCGAGACATCGGCGCCGGTAGCTTCCACGGCTTCTTCAACAGTATTAAATACAGGTCGTTCGAGATGGCTGCTTCCGCCCTTGCCAGGGGTTACTCCTCCGACAACCCTTGTTCCGTATTCTATCATCTGCTGTGCGTGAAAAGTTCCCTCACTACCTGTGAAACCCTGCACTAATACTTTCGAATCTTTATTCAGAAGAACACTCATATCTGAGAAGTTTTCGCGTTATAAATGAAGTCCCCTTTAAGGTGACTTTTTAAATTTCAGAATTCAAATGTACAATAAAAATTTATGACTTATTATTATCTTTATAACGGATTAATGGATTGACGGATTGACGGATTGACGGATTAATGGATTGATTGCCATCATCAAAGTCCTGCAACCCCTGATCTCCGACCACCTCAACATTCCATTATTCCTTTGTTCAAATTTACTAAAAGGCTATGGAAATAATTGAACCAATATTATATATTGCCATTTCTCAGACTTTCTTCGCAGGATTGCTCATTGCTTGCAAAAAGCCTATTTCAATACCCGACAGGCTTATGGCAGCGTTCCTGTTCATGATTTTTTTCGATCTGATTTTTGCAGTCGTAAAAATCAATATCATTACCTTTTACTCCTTTCCTTTTGTGGCCTTCACCTATGGGCCGATCTTATACCTTTATGTAAAATACATGACTGAACCCGCCGGGAAGTTCAAAATAAGCAATTATCTGCATTTCATCCCCTTCGTAATATTTTTCGTGATATCTGTCATTTTCAGATCAGATAAGATTTTTACTGACCTCACGGGCTTCCTGGTAGCCGATAAGTATATTTCCCTGCGAATAGTATACAGTGTGTGTTTCCTTCTTTCAATTACAGCATACAGTACCATTACCTTCCTTACCATTATCAGGCATCAACGACGTTTGAAAGACCTCGTATCCTATGAGTCAGGCAAGATTACTCTTAATTGGCTTAAGATTATCAGTATCAGTTTTTATACAGCCTTTTTCATACTCTTCATTCTCGGGGGTATTAACATTTTTATAGATTTTCTTCCTTTTGATCCTTACTACACCCTGTTTATATTCATTGCCATATTTTCCTTTGTTTACAGTTTTTATGCAATCAAACAGCCTGTGCTTGCCAGTGTATTGATAGGGTCCGATGAGATTACCACAAGTAACGTACGAAAGAATCTTGCCGGGGAGGATAATGGAACTGTTGCGAGTGCCCAAAATACAAAGAAGAAAAGGTACAGTCGCAGCGGTTTAAGTAAAAGCCAGGCAAAAAAAAACCTTGACAGCATCCTGGAATTCATGGATAGGAAGAAACCCTATCTCGACAGGAACCTCACAATCTATGACCTGTCCCAGCAAACAGGTATATCACGGCATCATATCACACAAGTTCTGAATGATCTTCATGGCCGAAATTTTTTCACCTTCATCAATGAATACAGGGTGAAAGAAGTAATCTCAAGAATGAAGAACCCGGCCTATAAAAATTATACCCTGCTGGCAATAGCATATGATTCAGGCTTCAATTCAAAATCAACCTTCAACACTATCTTTAAAAACATCACCCACCTCACTCCTTCCCAATACCTTGAAAAACTGAAGAGTGAACGTCCGTAATCAGCGGTTCGCACCGGTTGAGGCAACACAAGCGGTTTGATATAAGCGGCTCGGGCGATGGTTTGTTCTCCTTTATCTTATTTTGTATGAACCATATTAATATTATGAAGAAGGCACTGGCATTTTTCGCTATAGTTTTATTTACTTTTTCAAATACACTTAATGCACAATCACTCTTTGATGAGAATACGGGATCATCGGGCAAAGACTATAAACCGGGTGGATTCATAAGAAGTGGTTTATATTTTAACAAGCCTGGTGATGCTCCGGGCATTCCCGTTTTATTTGCTGACTTCAGCCTGAGTGCCGAGGCAGGAAACGGTACAACATACAAAGCATTTGCTGATTTAAGATACCGTTACGCTTCAGAATACGGCAATATTATCAATAAACCTGTTTTGCGGGAAGCATGGGCTGCATGGTACACTCCTTATACCGAACTAAAGGCAGGGAAGCAGGTAATAAAATGGAGCAGGATGGATTTTTTCAGGCTACAGGATATTATCAATCCCCGCAATGATCTCTACAGGTCCTTTGATCCTTCAGACCGGGACCTGGGAAATATTTCAGTCAATTTCAGTATAAATCCAACTGAAAAGATTTCTTTGCAGGCCGTCCTTATTCCCCGCTTCAAACCCTCGGTTCTTTACACGGAGTTTATGGATATACCTGATATTATTCAAATCATGCCTCACTCAATTGAGGGCAATAACCCGGTGTCATATGGCCTCAGAGCAGAATTCTTCCTGAGAAACTTCAATGCAGAAATAAGTTTTTTTGATGGATACAATTCTTTGCCGGGTCTTAGTCTTGATTCTTTGAATATTCAGGGAAACACTGAGGGTCCTCTTGTCAGACTGGAGGAAAAATCATTTAAAACAAAGACTCTGTCAGCAGGTCTGGAGTTTATGCCGGGGAATAATATACTCCGTGCAGAAGCAATATGGTCAGATCCGGATAAAGATTACAGGCAGAAGGAATATGTGATGCTTCCTGAAATCAGGTGGGCGCTGGGTTTTGAACACTTTTTCGGTGATCTTCAATTGCTGTTGGAATACAGCGGCAAATATCTTATTGAATTTGAAGAAGCAGCTTTTAATCCTGTATTACCTGACGAATCATCTTTTTTTGAAATGGGTCCCCTTCCACCCGAACAGGCTTTCGAATACACAAGGCTTCAGATTGCTTCCTTTAACAGGCTGTACAACTACCAGCTTCATGAGTACAGTCATTATGCAGCACTGCGCTTATCATATGAAAAAGGATTAGCCGCATTCAGCCCCTCTGTAAACCTTCTTTATAATATTACTTCTGAGGAATACATGGTAAATCCAGTTATGAAGATAAAGCCTGCTGATAACCTTGAGATAATAGCAGGTGCTGAAATTTATAAAGGCTCTGCCAGTTCACTTTTTGATATGATAAACGATAAACTCAATTCAATATATACCGGACTGCGAATAGACTTTTAATAAATTAATAAATGACGAAGCTTCTAATGAAATACAGGTACCTGGTAATAATATTATCCGTGGCCATTTGCCTCGGGGGCCTGGCTATGCTGCCTCAAATGAGGACTGATCCCGATATAAGGAACTATATCCCACCTGAAATGGAATCAAGTATCAATACCGATAGGATTGAAGAAGAGTTTGGCCTGCAGGATATGCTGATGATAATTTTCAGGGACAGCTGTATACTCACGCCTGAAAACCTGAGACGCATAAGGAAAACAGACAGGCAGATAGAAGATCTCAGGTCGGTCGACAACACAATATCACTTTTTAACACGAGGAGAATCTATGGTGACCGGGGGATGATGATCGTTGATCCTGCAATCAGCAGATTTCCGGAAAGCAATAAAGATATAGAAATCATTAAGAACCAGTTAAGAGATAACCCTCTGGCGATGGGTATAGTAGTGTCAGATGATTTTACCATGTCGGCCATTGCCGCAACCATCTCAAAGGATACTGATGAGAATATCATACTGGCAGAAATTGATTCGGTCATATCAGCAAATCCGGGATCTGCAGAGGTTTATTTTGGCGGTCTTCCCTACATCAGGCAAGCTATTAAAAAGGATGTCCGGCGCGACGGCTTAACCCTTGTCCCGATAGCCCTGATTATCATGCTTGGTTTTCTCTGGCTTGCATTCAGGGAGTGGAAGGGAATGGTACTGCCTTTTACCATTGTTGTAATTTCAATAGCTTTTGCCATGGGATTGGTGCCCTTGCTGGGCTGGAAACTGTCAATACTGAGCCTGATAATACCTATAATGCTGATTGCGGTGGCCAATGATTATGGTATACATATGATAGCCAAATACCAGGAGTTGGTATCAGAAAACAACACTGACAGCAATGATACTATTGTTGGCAATATGGTCAGAAAACTCAGGCTACCTGTTATTTTTACCGGTCTTACAACCATCGCAGGTATTCTGGGTTTGCTCGCACATGCAATAATCCCTGCCAGGCAAGTGGGCATCCTGGCATCGGCAGGTATTGCACTGGCTGTCTTACTGTCCTTGTTCTTCCTTCCTGCATGGCTTTCTTTATTGCCAAAATCAAAGCCCCTTGTAGGTGGAGATAAAATATCAAATTCATTACTTGACAGATCCCTGGCCAGACTTTCACATATTGTAACAGAAAGGCCTAAACGTGTTATTATAATATCTGCAGTATTAACTCTCCTTTTTGCCGGTGGTATTTTGTTTATAAAAGTTGATGGCAACCAGGAAAATTTCTTTCCCTCAAAGCATCCTGTGAAACAGGCTTCAATGCTTATTAACAAACATTTCGGAGGATCACAGGCCATATCCGTTATGATAGAGGGTGATATAAAAGATCCTGCCCTGTTAAAAACAATGAACAGTTGGACAGAAGAAATAAAATCCATGGATGGTGTGGGTAATTCCTATTCAATTGCCACTGTGTTACGGGAAATGACCAAGGCTCTTTACAATGAAAATGAGGCCGGTTATGACAGGATACCCGATAGCAGGCAGGCAGTGGCCCAGATACTTGAAATATACAATATGAGCGGTGATCCTGATGATTTTGACCGGCTTGTCGCTTTTGACTATTCAAAAGCCCACCTTATGGTAAGATTTGAGGATCCTGCAACAGAGCTTATAAGGAAGGCAGTGAAAAGAATTAATGCAATGGCTGAAAATGATAATATTGATGTTATGATTGGTGGTTATGCGTATATAATGCTCCAGTTTTCCGATAAGATTTTGATGGGGCAGGTTAATTCACTGATCTTTGCAGTAATCGTAGTGCTTGTACTACTGACAATTATCCTGAGATCTTTCAAAGGTGGATTAATCTCTACCATCCCTATCCTGGCATCAGTAATTTTCCTTCTTGGATTTATGGGAATAAGCGGAATAGCACTTGACCCTGCTACTGCCCTTTTATCCTCCATAATGATAGGAGTGGGCATTGACTATGTAATCCATTTCCTCTGGCGTTATAAGTCAGAACTTGTATTTCTAAATCACAGCGAGGCTGTAATTAAGACCCTGAGAACTACCGGCAGGGGAATAGTGTATAATGCCCTAAGCGTAATGGCAGGCTTTTCCGTGCTGGTATTCTCAGGCTTCACATCAATAAGGTTCTTCGGTTACCTGGTGCTGATAAGCATCGGAGTATGCCTTGTAAGCGCACTGTTTGTAGTACCGTCTATACTACTGGTATTTAAACCTTCATTCGTTGAGTATAAATCCAATAACAAGAACCATACAATGAGAAAAAAGAACTTTAAGCGGGCAATTGTAGTGTCATTGCTCCTCATTACATCACTTGCTATCATGGCCCAGACAGACAAGGCCAGGGAAATAATGGATAAAAGCAGGAATGTGATGAAAGTGGAATCTTTCGAGGCTGTGGCTTTACTTAATATTGTGGATTCAAAAGGGAGGGTACGCGAACGTTCCAATATTACGGCATCAAAAAGTTATGAAGACGGAACTGAGAAAAGATTGATCAGGTTCCTGTCACCTGCCGATGTTGAAGGAACGACCATACTTATTTACGACTATGACAGGGGGCAGGATGATATGTGGATCTACATGCCTGCACTGAATCGTACACGAAGGATAGTTAGCTCGGAAAAAGGAAAAAGTTTTATGGGATCCGAATTTACCAATTCTGATATGTCATCACCCCCAACTGAAGATTTCAACCATTCTGTTATTGACGAATCAGATAAGTATTATATAATTGAAAGCAAGCCCATTAGCAGGAAAAAAGAAGATGAATATGGCTATAGCCGAAAAATAAGCACCATTGATAAGACCAGTTATGTGGTTAACAAAATGGATTTTTACGATGATTACGACGAACATTTCAAAACCATACTAATAAAGGATATGGAAGATATTGGCAACAATAAATTTATTATAAGCCATATGACAGCTGAAAATTTCAGCAATGGCAGGAGTTCGGAAATTTTTATGAGTGATATACGTATGGGCACTCAAATCAGGGATGAGATGTTTAATGTTTCCAGCCTGGGAAGATAAATAGCGGAATACCGGAATACCGGAACCGAGGAGCCTGAGTTTACTGGAAGCAAGCGAGGTTGACGAGCCCGTCAAACCCCGCTTTAGCAGGGTGAGTCAATGGTGGTATGATGGAATAATGCTTTTTTTGCTACTTTAGCATCTTATTTTGAAATAAGATGAAACTATCCCCTCTTGACATCTCCATTATCTTCGGATACATTGTATTGACGGTGATACTTGGTTTCTGGATATCAAAGCGCGCCAGTAAAAACCTTGATTCCTACTTCCTGGGTGGCAAAAGCCTTCCCTGGTATATGCTTGGCCTTTCCAATGCATCCGGGATGTTTGACATTACCGGTACAATGTGGATGGTTGCAATTATGTTTATATACGGCATAAAGAGCGCCTTCATACCCTGGCTATGGCCGGTTTGGAACCAGGTTATATTAATGATTTTCCTGGCTGTCTGGATGCGCAGATCAAATGTTCTTACCGGCGCTGAATGGCTGAAAACAAGATTCGGGGAAAGCCGCGGTGCAAAAATGTCACATATATCAGTTGTAGTATTCGCACTGGTAGCCGTCATAGGATTTATTGCATATGCTTTTGAAGGGATAGGCAAATTCTCTGTTATGTTCCTTCCCTGGGACCTTACAACAACGGTGCTTGGCATATATATATCTTCGGAAAGAATGTATGCACTGCTAATTATGGGTATTACTACGCTCTATGTTGTTAAAGGGGGAATGTACAGCGTGGTGCTTACCGAAGTGCTGCAGTTTATTGTGATGACCATTTCATGTATCATAATAGGAATAATCGCCATTAAACTTGTTAGCCCCGAACAGCTCGATGCAGTGGTACCTGAAGGATGGAAGAGCCTTTCCTTTGGCTGGAAGCTTGATATTGACTGGTCAACATTCCCGCAGGATATTAACCGTATACTGAATGAGAAGATACACACCGACGGTTATGAGCTTTTCTCGATATTTCTGATGATAGTTATTTTCAGGGGTATACTGGTAAGTATAGCCGGTCCGGTACCGGGATATGACATGCAAAGGGTGCTGGCTACCCGCACCCCGAAAGAATCTGCCCTTATGAGCTGGTTTGTATCTGCCGTACTTTTTATTCCGAGGTACCTGATGATAGCAGGCCTGGCTATCATTGCCCTTGTTTATTTCAATCCTGATTCACTTGTCAGTGAAGGAAGCCTTGATTTTGAAAAAGTGCTTCCTTTCGCACTGAGTAATTTTATTCCTGCAGGTGTGCTGGGGATCATCCTTGCCGGCCTGATTGCAGCCTTCATGTCAACTTTTGCGGCTAATGTGAACGCCGGCCCGGCATATATAGTAAATGATATCTATAAGCGCTTTATCAGGCCTGATGCAAGCTCAAAAACGCTGGTGAGACTGAGCTATCTTTCATCAGTATTGATGGTTGTAATTGGCATTACGGTTGGCTTCTTCGTGAGCTCCATCAACTCTCTATTGCAATGGATCACTGCTGCTCTATTTGGGGGTTATGCTGCAGCCAACTTCCTTAAATGGATATGGTGGAGGTTTAACGGTCATGGCTACTTCTGGGGTATGGTTGCAGGCCTTGCTGCCTCTCTGGCCCTGCCCAAGCTCTTTCCCGACCTTTCGGTAATACTGGCCTTCCCCCTCTTTATCCTTCCCCTCTCAACGGCAGGATCACTCCTGGGATGCCTCCTTACCCCCCCTGATGATATGAAAGTGCTCAAAAGCTTTTACACAAGCATCAGACCATGGGGTTTCTGGGAACCGGTGTACAGGGAAGTGATAAGAGAAAACCCTGATTTCATAAAGAATAAAGCATTTAAACGTGACATGTTCAACTCCCTTGTTGGCATCGTATGGCAGATGATGCTTATAATATCACCCATTTACCTCATTATCCGGGAATATAAGGAAATGATATATTCTCTGATTGTTCTTGCTGTTACATCAGTTATTCTTAAATTTAACTGGTATAATAAGCTGGAAAACGACTAAAGAAGATAAAAGTAATCCATTAATCCGGTATTCCATTATTCCAAACAACAAACAATTATGGAACGACACGAATTTGACAGAGAGGTAAAAAGATTGTTCAAGAAGCATAATGAACTAATAATTAGGAAGAACAGGGCAAGAAAAAGAGGAAACGGAATATACGAACGATATATTTACCCTGTGATAACAAGGCATCATATACCTGTTTTCTGGATGTATGACCTCAATTATGAAACTAACCCTGGCCTCTTGCTGCGCCTTGGCATAAATACCACTTTCAATGCAGGAGCTGTTAAGCTGAACGGTAAGTATTGCATGATAGTGAGAACGGAAGGATTTGATGTAAAATCGTTCTTTGCAGTGGCTGAAAGTCCAAACGGAATAGATAACTGGGTTTTTCATAACCGCCCGGTTCAGATGCCTGTAACTGACGACCCGGAAACAAATGTTTATGATATGCGGCTGACCCACCATGAAGATGGGTGGGTTTACGGACTGTTCTGTGCAGAAAGAAAGGACAGGAGTAAACCTGAAGATTCATCAGCAGCCCTGGCATCCTGCGGCATAGCACGAACAAAAGATCTTGTTGTTTGGGAAAGGCTTCCCGACCTGAAGTCAAAGGCTGCCCAGCAGAGGAATTGTGTACTACACCCGGAATTTGTTAAGGGGAAATATATGCTATATACACGCCCTCAGTCCGGATTCATCGAGACAGGAGACAGTGGCATATCAGTTGGCTTCACAGAGTCTATGGAAAATGCAGTTATTGACGACGAGACATTAATGGATCCCAGAAAGTACCATACTGTTAAAGAAGTTAAAAACGGACAGGGACCACCACCCATCAAAACAGAGATAGGTTGGATACACCTGGCACATGGAGTGAGGAGAGGAGCAGCAGGACTGAGATATACCCTTTATCTCTTGCTCACCGACCTTAATGAGCCATGGAAAGTAATTAAACGACCTTCCGGCCACTTTATTGAACCGCTTGGAGATGAAAGAGTTGGCGATGTGTCTAATGTCGTTTTTTCAAACGGGTGTATAAAGGATGATGATGGTACGGTTTTTATCTACTATGCATCGTCCGACACCCGGATGCATGTGGCTACAACATGCGTTGATAAGCTGATTGACTATATACAGAATACACCGGAAGATCCCGGACAATCAGCACTCTGTGTAAAGCAACGAACTGAAATGATAGACAGGAATCTGGAAATTTTGAAAAAGGATTTTCCTGAACTATGAACATCGACCTTAAAAATACCATTGTTGCCCCTGCCACCGGAAGCGGAGGAGCTATATCAGTTATAAGGCTTAGTGGAAGTGATTCTTTGAGAATAGTGAATGAAATATTCAAGGCTAAGGCTAAGGAAGGTTTAACAAACTCAGAGGGTTTCAGCATATTTTATGGTGATATTTGTGACGGTGATGAGATAATTGATGATGTGCTGGTATCGGTGTTCAGGGCGCCAGAATCATACACGGGAGAAGATTCAGTGGAAATAAGCTGCCATGCATCATCTTATATACAGAATAAAATACTTCAGCTCCTTGTTGATCATGGCGCCTCCCCTGCCCGTCCGGGAGAATTCACGCAGAGGGCTTTTCTTAACGGTAAAATGGACCTGACCCAGGCTGAAGCGGTGGCTGATGTAATTAATTCAGAAACCGAGTCAGCCCACAGACTGGCAATGCAGCAGATGCGCGGAGCTTATTCAAAAGAAATAAATGAGCTACGTGAGAAAATGCTGCATTTTGCTTCCATGATAGAGCTTGAACTTGATTTCGGCGAGGAAGATGTTAAGTTTGCAGACAGGAATGAGCTGCGATCCATGGTTGAAGAAATAAAAAACTATACAGGTTCACTGAGAGATTCATTCAAATACGGTAATGCCATTAAAAAGGGAGTTCCCGTAGCTATAGTGGGAAAGCCTAATGTTGGGAAATCTACCCTGCTGAATGCCCTCCTTAAAGATGATAAAGCAATTGTATCTGAAATCCCCGGAACTACCAGGGATGTGATTGAAGACACAATAATACTGGAAGGAGTACTTTTCAGATTTATAGATACAGCCGGTTTAAGAGAATCAGCTGATATTATTGAAAACCTGGGTATACGAAAGACCTACCAGAAAATTGAGCAGGCTGATATAGTAATGCTGCTTGCAGAGGCGGAAGACGGAGCTAAATCCATTAACGAGTCATTTACAGAGATCAGTAAACAGATCAAAAATACAGCAAAGACACTTTTACTTATTGTAAATAAAACCGATCTCGTTGCTGAAGAGAAGAGAAAGGAACTGAAAGACTCACTTGAATGCCCTCAAAACAACTGTATATTTATTTCGGCTACGGAGGGCACAGGTATTGAGGATCTCGTAACCAAATTAACTGAACAGATAAAGAACTCAATTCCCGCCTCACAACAACTGGTAGTTACCAACCTCAGGCATTATGAGGCCTTAAAGGAATGCTCCGAAAGCCTTGAACGTGTACTGAATGGTCTTGATGAAGGTTTACCGGAGGACCTTGTGGTAATCGATCTGCGCCAGGCAATACACTACCTGGGTGAAATAACAGGAGAGATATCAACAGAAGAGATACTCGGTAATATATTTAAGAATTTCTGTATCGGAAAGTAAAATGGTCTTAATATGACATTACTGTCATACTCGGATATTATGAACCGGGCCCGATTAAAAAAACCCGCCACAGGCGGGATCCAAAAATCAAATGTTTATTCTAATTTAAACTATGCCAGTTTGACTTATACTTATTAAATCCATCACTGGTTAAAATATATAATATAACTATATATGTCTTACCAATGGCAGAAGCAGAAGAAGTGGTAAAAATAATTACGGATAAGATGGAACCATTTCAGGGCAATATGTCGATGCTTGACTTCAGTGATGAAAACATCTATTCCGAAAACATGGCAATGCTTGTTGCCTGGCACAGGCATTACACCAGATTCTGGAAACAATCTGCCCTGTTCTGTGACTGGAGATGGCCTGATTTCTTTAATCAATATGCACCAGGGAATATAGGATCGACCAGTGAGGCAGAATCCAGGTTTTTAAATGCTGTTACGGGTAAGGGAATGACCTTCCTGGATGGAATCAACCTGGGAAAGAAAATCTGGAATCTTGATCATGCCATCTGGACCCTCCGGGGTCGCCATAGGGACATGGTGCATTTCGCTCCTTTTGTTTATAATCAGCCCGGAACTGCAATCGATGTTTCAAATGCCTTTATGCCAGGGAGAAAAAATGGAAAATGGGACTATTACGGCTATACGAATAGAAACATTGACAAAAAACAATTTGAACAATTTAAAACCTTGTTTTACAACCTTCTCGAATGGGATCCCACAACCGGATATCCAACACGGAAAGCACTGGAATCTTTAGAATTGAAATATGTTGCCGATGAACTCGCGAAATCAGGAAAGCTTGGAGTTGGATAATGCTTTTTACAGGATTTTTAACCTAACATTATAATGGTCTTACTACCAGATTCTTCCACAACACTTTTATGCCTCCTCCGTCATGTATTTGAAGTGCTATCCTGCCGTTGGCTTTCCCAATCAGTGGATCATCCAGGTGAGTCATCTCCTGTCCGTTAAGCCAGGTGGTGACTTCAGAGTCAACTACTTTTACACGCATGGTGTTCCATTCACCCTCTTTCAGTATATTTTCTTGCTCATCAGGTATCTGGCAGAGCCATCCTCTGCCGTAGGATTCATATATACCTCCCGAATCATAACCTTTAGGAGCCACTTCAACCTGCCAGCCGGCAACTCTTGTACCTTCAAAAAGTGACCTGAAAAATATACCGCTGTTTCCGTCCGACACCTGTTTAAAATCAACAGTGAGGTCAAAATCCTTGTAGAACCTTTCAGTTGCAAGGTAGCCGTACTGTTTTTCAGGGCCGCTTTCACACACGAGTAGTCCGTCTTCAACATACCAGAGTTCATTCCCATATTCTATCCAGCCACTCAGGTCTTCACCGTTAAAAAGCTCATGCGGCTCACTTTGCTTTTTTGGCAATTCCTTAATCTTCATGTTCCTGAACCATATTCTACTGCCATGGTCCTGCAGGCTTATGTGCCCCACTGAAGAAAGGCCATAATCAGGGGTAGTCTTCCATTTGCCACTGTTTTTAAGTTCAAACCATTCATCTGTCCAGGCTTCAAATTCGAGTATTTTCTCACCGTTAAGCCAGTGCTCAACATGCCCGTTATCGAACACTATTCTTGATGAATTCCATTCACCAACCGGGTTTAGCTTCTTTTTATCTTTATCAGGTACGTACATGGCATAGTCAGCCCCCGTCTTCTGCCATTCTTCAAGCTCTGATGGGAAACCCACATCATCTACAAGCTGGTATTCAGGGCCTGTGAGATAAGGAGTGGAGTATCTCTCCGATTCAATAACGTGGTATAACACACCGCTGTTTCCCCCTTCAGCAATCTTCCATTCAAATTTCAGATCAAAATTATTGTATTGCTTTTTTGTAATTATATAACCGTCACTGTCGCTTCCGGTGCCACTGGCTGCCAGCAGCCCGTCTTCAACAAGCCAGCTTCCCGTACCTTCTGCATTGTACACCTTCCAGTTATCAAGGCTCTGCCCGTCGAATAGCAATTCCCAGCCTTCTCCCTGTTCAACAGGACTCAGTTGATTATGCTTGTTGGAACATGCTGTTATTGTCATTAGTACTATTACCGTCAAATACAATATACTCTTATTCATAATTATCAATAATTTTAGTTTCCATATTTCTGTAACAAATCTTTATTCGGATTGTTTGTGTTAATAACAAATTTAAGAATATAATTACAAATTAATATTTTTCAGGTACATATATTTCATAATTTTACCAGCCTGAATATTTTATTGATAAAAATTCTGCTAAATGAAAAGTAATATACAGATATCCTGCCTGTTAACAGTTTTGCTGGCTTTCCTGCCGGTGTCATGTGAAAATTCCGAAAAGCAACAGAAAGACACTGATCTGGTCATCTTCTTTATTAATGACAATCATTCGCAAATAGATAATTTCAGCAAAATAAAGTCAATAATTGATGAATCGGCTGACGAAGAAAATGTAATTATCGTACATAGCGGTGATATGTTTTCGGGAAACCCTGTTGTGGATTTCCACCCGTATAAGGGCTATCCTGTTATCGACCTTATGAACCGGATTGGTTTTGATATGGCCACACTGGGTAACCATGAGTTTGATTACGGACAGGAAGTCTTAAAAGAAAGAATAGACCAGGCAGAATTTGAAATGCTATGTGCCAATATGGAGTCTGAATCCCCTCTGCTTGAGGAAGTACCTGCAAGCTATACCTTAAATAAAGGTGGCCTTAAAATTAGCTTTATCGGGGTAATAGAAACAAATGGCAAGCCTGGAACTTTTATTCCATCCACTCACCCCAATAAGCTTGAAGGCCTTACCTTTTATGATGCGGGAGAAATACTCGGGAATTATTCGGACTTTAAAGATGATCAGGAAGCTGACCTGTTAATATTATTAAGCCACCTCGGGCATAATTCTGATTATAATGGCACCTGTGATTATAAGGTTGCGAGGCAGTTTCCTTTTTTTGATGCCATCATAGGTGGTCACAGTCACAGCATACAGGATACTACCATAAATGGTGTCCATATATACCAGTCGGGGGCCTATCTCAACTACCTTGGCAAAATCACATTCACCGTTAAAAAAAGGAAGATAATCTCTGAGGATTTTGAATTGATAAATCTAAATGAATACCCCTCCAGTGATGAGGAAATCCAATCACTGATAGATAGTTATAATAATAATCCGATTTTCTCAGAAGTTATAGGAACAAACAGTGTCCATATGACAAGGAACAGGACTGTAGGCTGTTTTTATACTGATGCACTCAGGGGCTACCTTGATACTGACATGTCAATCCAGAATCCCGGAGGGATCAGGGCTGATCTTGATGAAGGAGAAATAGAAATATTGGAGATCTACGGGATTGATCCTTTCAATAATGGCCTTACGGAGTATGAAATGACCGTGGGTGAAATGAGAGCCTTCCTGGAGGGGTCAGGTGCCGGTTTCTATTACTCCGGAGTAATACTCGAGAACGAACCCGGTTATGGAGTGGTAATTAAGGATATGGAAGGGCATATCTATGAAGACAAGCATATTTTAACTATTGCCATTAATGACTATATACCGGAGATTTACGATAATTACTTTCCTGACCCTTCGGTTATTTATGATATATCCACGGCTGACGCAATTATTCAATATGTAAGGAACCTGACAGAGCCCCTTTATTATGAGAGCTGCAACAGGTATTTCAGGTACGAGGAGTGACCCTAAACATAATCTGAATGATGCTCTGCATCGATGAGTTCCCTGTATTTGCGTACTATCTTCTTATAATCTTCCCAGGTATCTCGCTTGAGGTGGGGATTCCTGAGCAGTGCTGCCGGGTGGTATACGGGCATCACCAGCCTGTTATACCAGTTTAGCCAGTTACCCCGCACCTGTGTTATCCTGTATTCCTTTCCAAAAAACACACGCAGGGCTGATGCACCAAGAGGCATGAGTATCAGGGGATCAATTAATTCAATCTGTTTGAAGAGATAAGGCACACAGGTCCTGGTTTCCTCATCAGTTGGCACCCGGTTCCCCGGGGGACGGCATTTTACAATATTACTTATATATACATGTTGTTCGCGTGTAAAACCGCAGGCTGCATGTATCTTATCAAGCAGCTGGCCTGATTTGCCAACAAAGGGCCGTCCTATCATGTCTTCGTCATGTCCCGGAGCTTCACCTATGACCAGAATAGGAGCTTTAATGTTTCCCTCTCCAAAAATTACATGGTGACGTGTCTTATGTAAATCACATTTAGTACAGGAAAGCACTTCCTGTTTAAGATTTTCCATGAGTTAACAAGAAATGAGATTTCAACTGTTTGAAATGATAAATAAAGGTAATAATATATTTCATGTTCATAAACTGTATCATTCTCTTCTTATTTACATAATACCAACAGGCATATTTTTTACTGCTTCAGGAATGAAGTATGGGGTAATACTGTTATGATGTTTGATTAGCCCGGATAAGTTTTCATACCTTATTCAGTTTCCATCTTCCCCTCCTGAACAGGAGCCCAGCTCCGGGAATGGGCCCCATCCAAAAATAAGACATGGATCAAGCAGAATGTTAATTAAATTTCCGAGCCGGAGAACACGCATGGAGATAGCTGCATCACCTGAGCTTCTCAATACGGCGTTCATTATAAAGAGCAGCATTACAACTACATTGCCTCCCATCATAATACTTGTATAGGAGTACATTTTGTTAACTATATTTTCACTTGCCCCAATTAAGTGCAGTATATCACGGGAGAATATTATACCGGGGATGCTTATGGCAAGTGAAACAAATAGCACGGTTATTATTGACTGAAAAGCTGCCCTTCCTGCTCTGTCGCGGTCCTTCTCTCCGATTCTTCTTGCAACAATTGAGGTTATAGCCATGCTTAAACCTGAGGCAATGGCATATACAATGGTGATAACTGATTCTGTAAGACCCACTGTAGCCACAGAATCAGGTCCGAGCTTTGAAACAAAATATATATCCACGATAGCAAAAACCGACTCCATTACCATTTCAAGAACCATTGGCACAGAAAGTAAAAAGATGGCCCGGCGGAGACTGCCTTCCGTAAAGTCCTGTTCCGTTCCCGAGACTGCTTCAACAAGATCCCTGCAAAAGTTTTTTTAACCTCCCTGAATGTCCTACCCTTGTCATCTTATTCTGAATTGTATCCCGGTACTGTTTAAAAATAAACTAGATTCTTGCCAGGGCAAGAAATACAGCGTGCAGCGTAACTGTTACTCCCAGGTAGAGTTTACGTGATGACTCTGGTTCTAAACCAGGGAACTTGTAGTAAAATGACCCAGGCCGGCAAACAGACATACAGTCGCCACACAGGGTGCATGTCATTCCTGGCTTCCTGTTCTTTATGTTTTCCGGTTCAAGAGCATCATATCTGCAAACTGAAGTGCAGCGCATACAGGAGGTGCAAGTCTCATCAATCCTGAACCTGAATGGATTGATAAATTTGATATAATTTACGAGAGTGCCTACGGGGCAATAATGAATGCAATGCATCATCCTTCCTTTCCGGGGCGATATAAAAAAAACCATACCCAGGCCTGCAAGACCAAAAACAGAAGCAATAATTGTTGTATATAACACACTTACATTAAAAAGGCGTAAGATAAGGGCAACGAGTACAACCAGGATAAGAACAGATAATTTGAATGGCCCGGAAAATGACCATTTCCTTCCGGCTGCCGCTTTCTTACCCGACATTGCTGCATCTAAAGCACCAAAATAGCATAGGTGACTGCACCATGCCGGCCCCGAGAGGATGACCGTAGTCAAAAAAAGTATTGGCATAAACCCGAATTCAGCCCTGAAAACGGCTCCTCCTATTATCATCACAGGAATGGGTAAATGGAGTTCTCCTGTCATTAAAAATCGGTCAAAACCTATAATTCCAAGTAATAACTGGGAAAAAAACACCACGGAAAAAATAAGCCAGGTCCTGACCCTCCATTTTGCCTGCTTTGACTTGTCCTGCATGTTAGAGCTTACCCATGAAGCATAAAAAGCAATAAGGATAATCTCAATCCATCCTGCTCCCGGAATGAACCTTTCAAACAAGATGACAGGCCTTTCTACCATAAGCTGAACAATAGAGAGCAACACGGCCGTAGTTAAGCCGGTAAATACAGGCAGAATAAATTGACGCTTCATTAGAACATGGCTGATTTTAAATAAATGGCAATACTAGTAAATTTTTCTTAATTGCGACACATTAAACATTTGCCGGGTCTTATTGTTATAACATAAGGATTAACAAATATATTTCAAATAAAAGAATACTTTAAAATGGATTACTCTTACAGCATTAAAGTAAACGATACATTCGAGAGCACAAGGAAGAAAGTTACAGATGCTCTCGCAGGGGAAGGGCTTTGGAGTACTTACAGAGATTAATATACGCGATACCTTCAAGAATAAACTCAGCGTATTTTTTCTATGGCGAATATGAAAGACTCAAGCGTGTCCTGGTCTTTCCAGACAGTGCTTGCCCTTATTTTACTTACTATTGTTTTGCCGTCATTATTTATTAGTCTCACCTCAAATGAAGCGGTATCCGTTTCCTTCCTCAACATCCTGTCAAGGATTTGCCTTTCAATGAGGTAATCATCCGGATGGCATAACTGGAAGAAATTAATACCTGTGAAATCCATATCATTCATGCTGAGAATATTCTTGAGCTCTTTATTGAATCTTATGAAGTTACCGGTAATGTCAGTCTGCAGAATACCTGTCGGAAAATTCTCGAAAAGTATACTGTACTCCACGAGCCTATTGTGAAATGTAAGTTCTGACTTTTTGCGTTTTACAGCCAGTTGCAATCTCACCACCAGCTCAGTGGGCGTAAAAGGGAAAATAAGGAGGTCAAACTGGTGCCTCAGGGCTGTATTCATGATTTCCTCGTCCTCCTTTCCCCCAATAAGCAGTATCGGCGTATAAAGGTTCTTCTTCCCTTTAATGCTTTTTAAAATGCGCGGATCAACTTCCTCTTCCTCGTAAGCATTATAGATTATGAGATCGTAGCTGTTCTCCTGGCAGAGCTGTTCGAATTCGGCCACTTCTGCAGAATAGATAACCTCAAAACCAGAATTATTGATATGAGATTCAAGGAAGTGAAAATCAATTTCCCCCGTAAAGAAAAGTAAGCAGTCAGATGTTATCACGATAAACCCATCTTAAAATTATTGCCCTTAGAGTTCCTAAAATAGATATTTCATTTCTTTATTTGAAATATAATACAAAAATCTCAATTCCCCATAGTGCGGGCAAATCATTTTTTATATGATTAGCTGGCAGGCAATCAGCTTAACCAGGTGCATATCTTATAATTCCTCAGACCTATTTATAAGCAGTTTTATTTTTATTCCGATTTGATATATTTGTGCAGGGCAAATCCTGAAAAACCAGATATGGATGTACACATAGAGGAGAGCTGGAAAAAAAAGCTACGGCATGAATTTGAGAAAGAATATTTCATCAACCTGTCAGAATACATCAGGGATGAATATAAAACCAATACCATCTACCCTCCCGGACCATTAATTTTTAATGCTTTCGATAAGTGCCCCTATGATAAGGTAAAGGCAGTTATTATAGGACAGGATCCTTACCATGGACCTGGTCAGGCCCATGGATTATGTTTCTCGGTAAAAGAGGGTGTAAGTCACCCTCCCAGCCTGGTTAATATTTTTAAGGAAATAAATAATGATCTTGGAATAAATTGCCATAAATCAGGAAACCTTGAAAGATGGGCCCGGCAGGGAGTATTATTGTTGAATGCAACACTTACTGTAAAAGCGCATACCCCGGGATCTCACCAGAATAAGGGATGGGAGATATTTACTGATGAAGTAATACGAATAATAGCAGAAGAGAAGGAAAACATAGTCTTTTTCCTGTGGGGATCTTATGCACAAAGAAAAGGTGCACATATAAACAGGGACAGGCACCTGGTGCTGGAATCGGTCCATCCCTCACCACTGTCGGCAAGTCGAGGTTTTTTCGGGAATAATCATTTCAGCCAGTGCAATGAATTTCTTATTTTTACTGAACAGGAAGCTATTGACTGGCGATAAAGGTGATTTTAGGTTTCAGATCAACGATATAAGATTTAAGGATTAATAACATGAGAAAAACAATCATTATTCTGGCACTGATATTACCAAGCTTTGTTTCAAGGGGGCAGGCTGAATATTATTTCCCTGGTGAAACAGTTTTTAACAATGAAATTACGAGCCCGTGGGAATTTCTCGGGTACGACGTAGGATCTCATCATACCCGCTATGATGTAATGGTTGAATACTTTAAGAAACTTGCCGATGAAAGTGAAAGGGTGAGGTTTGAGATTTTTGGTTACTCAGTGGAATTACGACCGCAAATAATTCTTACCATCACCTCACCTTCCAATTACGGGAATCTCGAAGACATAAGGCTTAAGCACCTTGAGCTTGCTTCCGGCACCGGATCCAAAACAGTTGATGAAGAGAATATTCCTTTGATTATCCAGCTTGGGTTTAATGTACATGGTAACGAGGCAAGTGGCGGGGAAGCCTCGCTGCTGACTGCATATTACCTTGCCGCAGCCGGGGGTGAGGAGATAAATACCATCCTTAACAATTCAGTAATTTTTATTGAGCCGGTTCTGAACCCCGATGGTCGTGACCGCTTTGCTGCCTGGGCCAATATGAACAGGAGCAAGCCGGCAAACGCCGATTCCAATGACCGTGAGCATAACGAAGCATGGCCTGGTGGAAGGACAAACCATTACTGGTTTGATCTTAACCGTGACTGGCTGCCTCTCTCACAGGTCGAGAGCAAAAACAGGGTAAAGAGATATCATGAGTGGCTACCCAATGTAACTACCGACCATCATGAAATGGGTACCAACAGTACGTTTTTCTTCGAACCTACAAAGAAAGGTTCTGAGAATCCAATAATAACAACTGAAAATTATGTTAAATTGAACAATCTTTTTGCCGGAGAATACTCAAAAGCCCTTAATGAGATTAATCACTATTATGATTCGGGACGATCCTTTGATAATTTATATCCCGGTTACGGCAGTTCATATGGTGATGTGCACGGAGGTCTTGCCATACTCTTTGAACAGGCTTCATCAAGAGGGCTGATGCAGGAAACAGATATGGGTTACAGGCTGACTTATAGCCTTGGTATAATGAACCAGCTTTGTGCAGCTCTTACAACTGTACGCACGGCAATTAATAATCAATCCCTTCTCAATGATTATATGCGAAGGTTTTTCAGGGATGCCTTGGAAGAAGCAGAAAAAGACCCTGTGAAAGCCTATATTTTCGGTGACGTAAATGATAATAATAAATCAAGATATTTTCTTGATCTTCTTCTAATGCATAATATAGAGGTAAGAAAAGTCAGCAAGGATATTTCAGCTAATGGTATTACATTCCCGGCCGGAAAATCATGGTTTGTTCCCACAAAACAGAAACAATACAAGATGGTAAGAACTATGTTTGAAACAAGCCGGGGTCTCACTGACAGCCTGTTTTATGATGCTTCAGCCTGGGCCATGGTATATAGCTATGGAATACCCTTTGCCGGCCTGCAAGAGTCACCGGAGGGAGAAATAATAAGCAAACTACCCGAAGCAGAATATCTCAAACCGCAGTTTAGCAGGTACGGTTATGTTTTCAACTGGTCAGACTATAATGCGGCCAGGGCACTTTATTTTCTGCAAAATAATGGTATCAGAACAAGAGCATCATGGAATGAGTTCAGTATTGATTCCCCCGGGGGGCTGAAATACTACTCAAGAGGATCAGTGTTTGTCCCTGTTCAGTACCAGGATATAAGTCCTGAAATGGTACATAAGATTATCTCTGAAGCATCCGAAATGGCAGAAATAAGCATTGAGGCAGTAAGTGGCTCTGTAACGAAAGAAGGGCCATGGCTGGGGAATGGAAGTTTCAAAGTAATCAGGAAGCCTGGGGTGCTTTTGTTAACAGGAGGTAGTGTCAGTAGCTCAAGTGCAGGAGCACTCTGGCATTTCTTCGAAACAAAATTGTCTATGCCTGTTACAAAAACAGATATAAACCTCTTTGGCAGGATTGACCTGAATGAATATAATACTCTTATTATGCCTTCCGGCTCATATACTGAATTAACAGAACGAGACATAAACAGGGTAAATGAATGGGTAAGCAATGGGGGGAACCTGATTGCAATTTCTTATGCTTTCAGGTTCCTGGAAAACTCAAAAATTGCAGGTATAAAATATGACAGCCGCAAACCTGAGATGAGTAAAGACAGGATTGATTACGACAAGATAAAGGCTGAGTCAGGAAAGCATTCAATAGGCGGTATTTTTTGCCGTGCTGATCTTGATATCAGTCACCCCCTGGGCTTTGGTTATGCACACCGTGAGCTAACGGTCTACAGGAATCATACTCTCTTTGCAGAAAGGGATGAAGGCCCTGCCTCTAACATTGCCATTTACACTGATGATCCCCTGATAAGTGGTTTTTGCACAGATGAGAATATAGAGAAAATGAAGGGCAGCGTCAGTCTCTTATCATTGCCGAAAGGGAGAGGAAATATAGTTGTTTTTGTTGACGACCCGGTCTTCAGAGGTTGCTGGTATGGCACAAACAAACTGCTTATGAATGCTGTTTTTTTTGGACCGGGCATATAATGCTCAATATATGAATTAGTGCCTCCATTCTCCTAATAGTTTTCTTGGGGGGAAAGTCCAAATTTCATACTTACTGTTGAAAAATCCCAATGCGATAAATATATAACATCGTTAGCATAAAAAAAGAGTCCCGCGGAACGGGACTCTTAAAAACCAACCAACCTAACCAAAAAACCTAGTTTTTGGATGACCAATAATGAATTAAATCACATCAGTCATAATATAAACGAATGGGATCAAGAAAAGTTTTATAAAAAGTAATTTTTTTTATTTATCCTCTATAGGCCCTTCAAGAATGATATCAACCGCGAGTTTTTTCTGTCCAGGATTCAAAATATAAACCTCGTAAGTTATTTTATCAGGTCCGATGTAAGTTGCGAATGTATAGTCCTGTTTCCCGGTTGTATATTCTTCGCCATTTATCATCACTGTTACTTCAGCATCCGGGTAGGCTTTCTCAAACCTGTGATATCCTGTTTCGTCCCCTGCTGCTATATTACCATAATTGTGGTTCCCGCCTCCCGTATCAACAAAGACATTGCTGAAATCCTGGTCCGTTATGTTTCTTATCCTGACATCAGTGGGCCCTTCAGGAGTATGATTGGGTTTGGTGCATGAAAATGTGATTAGTGTAATACTGAGCAATACAATAAAATATCTCATCGCGGGTATTTTTTTTCTGTAAAGTACAGACAAAAATATAATTAATATGGTTGCTCAGGGAATGATTTTTTTAACAAAATTCGCAGGCACCCACCCCACTGAACCATCAGACAGTTTTATCTCGTACCATTCTCCCAGTTTATCTTGAATCTCTACCTTTGTGCCTTCGTGGATAACAAAGAGTTCATTCCCTCCTGTGCCCGGAGAGCTGGTGCCTGTAACAACCGGTTCAAAGACAATAGCTTCATTGTTATTTAATGTAAGCGATTTATTTGTCAGGGCCAGGGTGAAAGAAAGCAGGCTAATAAAAAATAAAATTATCGCAGTTGTGAATGACATTTTTTTCAGTTTGTACCTTGCGGAGAACAGAAAAACCGTAAGCATTATCAGTGAAAGGGCAAAACATAGAAGGCTTATCGACGCCCACACATTTATATGTAAAAGGAGGGAAAATATTTTAAACCACCTGACGAAAAAAATTTCAGGGATAACTTCGAGCCTGTCAATGGTATATGTTCCGGCTATTACAAGATTGTACCGTACATCTTCATCCAAGGGTTTCAGGAGTAAGGCCTTTTCATAATTCAGTATGGCTGAAGGGATATCCCCTGCCTTAAAGGCTGCATTTCCGGCGTTGTAATAGAGTTTATACGAGGAAAAGCCGCTGGCTATTAATCTTTCAAAAATTTCCAGGGCTTCAGGAAAATTATTATCCTGGTATTCTTTTAGGGCTTTTTCATAGAGAAGATTTCGCTCTTTTGTTTCCTGGGCCGTGAGACTCAGAAGAAATATTAATAAGCCGCCTATCATTAATATGAGCCGTTTCATACCTGCAGAATATTATTTATTTTCAATGTCCTTAATAATTTTTTCAGCCTTCCTGTATATTTCATCAGCAGTGCTAATATCTGAGTCGGGAGAATACTTTGAGTATTCACATTTGCTGATAACCTCATGCAAGTCAGCCACAGTATCACTGTCAGGTTTATTTTTGTCCAGGATACTTTTAACCGCCTCAATATTCAGCTCAGACAGCGGTATATTGTACTTATCGCTCAGGTAGCCCCATAAGGCTTTCAGTAGTTCGGAATAGAATCCTTCAGTATCTGAATTCTTCAGGCATTCAGCAGCAAGCTTCAGTCTCCTTGCTGCAAGCCCTGCCGCCTTCCTGTTTCTTACTCTTGCTATATCTGAATTTCTTTTTATCTGCTCTCGCCTCAATACTATCAATATAAAGAAAAGAAGCAGTATTCCCGGATATGAATACAGGAAAGGATTGCTTTTTAAAAGTATTTTCTTACCTGATCTGAAAATCGTTTTGCCAGTTTTTATATACCTGATATCCCGTCCCAGGAATCTCACGTTTTCTTTTGACACACCGCCATAGACACGGGTTCCCTCTTCTCCTTCGTCTCCTTGCAAGGCTGTAAATTTTTGCTCTTCTGTTCTCAGTGTACGGTATTGACCTGATGAAGGATCGAAGTAACTAAAATTTATGGGAGGAATTGTAAATTCACCATGATATCGTGGAATCAGGACATATTCGAATACTCGTGATCCTGATGTCCCGGATGCAGAAATGCTTAAATCAGAATTGACTTTGGGTTCATATATTTCGATATCCGGTGGCAGGTTCAGATCAGGTGCTGCCATAAGTTTAAGGTTACCCTTCCCCTGCAGTATCATTCTGTATGTCAAGGCATTATTTACACTAACCGTATCGGCGCTCAGTTCAGACCTGACAGAAAAATTACCCACGGCACCATCAAAACCTTCAGGGGCACCTTCCGGGAGTGGTTTCACCTTTATTTCCAGAGGAAGGGTGGCTATCATTTTCGGGACTGTGGCAAATGTCGAAAAGAAATCTCCAAAGAAAGGGTCATTGGAACGCGATTTTTGCTGGAGCAATACAGTCAGGCTGGCAGGATCAATTGATATGGTTCCAGTTCTCTGGGGATATAAAAGAAATCGTTGCAAGATCCCCGTACCGTAAATGCTACCATTTACATTCTCTCTTTCAAGAGCCCTCAGCGGGGGTGTTTCAAGATCTTCCTTCAGAAAACTCTGGAAATCGGGATATTTTACTTCCTGTATACCTGAGATATTAACGCGTGAATATATTTTCAGGCTGGCAACCAGGTGTTCGCCTAAATATACTTCCCTCTTGTTTACCAGCAGTCTGACATAAAGATCGGATGCACTGACAGACTGCCCTCCTGCACCTCCTCCCTGTGTATCATCCTGCCGGCTCACTGCCTGGTCTTCTCTTACAACTTCAATTTCTACTGACTCAGAAAGATAGTCTTCATTTTTCACTCTGTACTTTGCCGGCGGAATGGTAAATTTCCCTTCCTTGTTTGACTGTAGATAATAGGTATAGGTGTTTGAAATAGTTGACGTTACCTTTCCGTTTATTATTTGTGTGCTCTGGCTAAATGAAGTTTGAGGTCCGGAAAGAACATAGAAGTCTTTAATTTCAGGTGCCTCAAATTCCCCGCTTCTTGAATTAACTGTCCAGCTGAGCCTGAACTGTTCTCCTACAGCAACAAAAGCGGGAGCATCCACTGTAAGTGTTACATCCTGTGAAAACAGGCCGTAAGCATAAAGTAACTGTACTAATATTATAATTATCTTCCTCATCTGTCACTACCAATTTTTTACAGTTTTTACCCTGGTTCTGGCGGCCTTTTCTTTTTTCACTTTTTCCTGTACTTCTTTCTCATTTTCGGCCAGTGCCTGCAACAATCTTTCCGCATCTTCTTTTGACATCTGCTGCTGGTTTAGCTGCTGATCCTGTTCATCCTGTTGATCATTCTGCTCTTGCTCCTGCTGCTGGTCTTCATTTTCATCCGACCCTGACTGCTGGTCGTCCGGCTTATCCCTGTCACTATCCTGCTGAGAGTTTTTATCCTGTTGTGGCTGCTGCTGTTCTTTCAAGAGATCCTGTGCATAAGCAAGGTTATATTTTGCTTCTCTATTACCGGGTTCATTTCTAAGTGCATTCTTATATGCCTCAATGCTCTCCTCAATTTTGCCGGATTTGAGAAGTGAATTACCCATATTATAATATGAATCTGCCAGGATCTTCTTATTCAGTTCCTGCCCGGAAAGCTGGCTGAAATTATCAACGGCTTCGTCATATTTTTCCTGTTTATAGAGGGCATCACCCAGATTGAATATTGCCTTGTTGAATGACGGATCAGCATCGATAGCTCTCCGGTAGAACATTTCCGAATCATGGAACTTGCTTTCAGAATAATCCCTGTTCCCCTGCCTTGTGTATTTTTTATGCTTCTGGGCATTTACAGTAGTAACAGGACAAAAGACTATAGCAATAGCCATCAATATTTTATATACCGATTTATACCCGTACATCGTATAGTTTTATTTTGCTTAATTTTCTGTTTTTACGTTCCATTATCAGTATATCGAGCACAAGGATTATGAGGGCCATAGCTGCAAGAATCTGGAATTGCTCATCATATTCCGTATAGATTGTTCCCTCAAGTTCCTGTTGTTTCATACTGCTAATTTCGTTAAATATTGTGTTAAGACCAATGTTTGTATTGCTGGCCTTCACATATTTACCCCCCGTAGCGAAAGCTATCTCCTGCAGAATTTTTTCATCGAGCCTTGTAATAACGGTATTTCCTTCATTATCCCTGAGATAATCTCTGCGTCCGTTACCACCCACAGGTACTGGTACTCCGGAAGTTGAGCCTATGCCAATTGTATGGATAATAACTCCTTTTTCTGCTGCCTGCTCAGCCAGGGGTAAAGGATCATCCTCATGATTCTCCCCGTCTGTAATAATTATAAGAGCCTTACTCTCATCCATTTCGGGACTGAAGGAACTTATACCCAGGTTTATTGCTGAAGCAATTGAGGTGCCCTGTTTTGGTACTATACCCGGGCTTATGGATGACAGGAACATTTTTGCTGAGATATAGTCTGTAGTAACGGGTATCTGAGTATAGGCATCACCGGCAAAGACGATCAGTCCTATTTTATCATCCTGTAGCCTGTCGACCAGGCTGGATATTGCCTGCTTGGCCCGTTCAAGCCTGTTGGGTTGAATATCTTCTGCCATCATTGAGTTGCTTACATCAAGAGCAATAATAACTTCCACTCCTTCCCTTTTTACCTCTTCCAGTTTTGATCCGAACTGAGGCCGGGCAAGTAAGAATATTACCAGGATTAAGGCCATTAACCGGAAAAAAAACTTAAGGTTCTTCCTGAAAAATGAAAATTCAGGGATAAGGCCTCTTATGAGAGTTTGCTCTCCTGCCGACTTGATTTTCTTTTTTGTTTGCCAGGTATTAAAAACCATAAGGGCAATCAATACCGGTAATAACAGCAAGAGGTACAGATACTCGGGATTATGGAATTTAAACAGTTGCATATTTTATCCTATATATATCTCCTTAACAATGTATATCTAAGAATTATTTCAAGTAACAACAAGCCAGTCATAATAAGCGCCAGGGGCATATACTCTTCTCTTCTCCTGCTGAATTCCTGCACATTTATCTTTGACTTCTCCAGCTGGTCAATCTCCCGGTATATTTTATCAAGACTCTCATTATCGGTTGCCCTGTAATATTTACCACCGGTCATATCTGCAATTTCCCGCAATACTTCCTCGTCTATTTCCACCTGCATGTTCCGGTAACGTATACCTGCTGGTGTCTGAACAGGGTAAGGAGCCACTCCCCTGCTTCCAACACCTACGGTATATACTCTTATACCCATTGTTCTGGCTATTTCTGCAGCAGTAACCGGGGCTATTTCCCCCATGTTATTCACTCCATCTGTTAGCAGTATTATAACCTTGCTTTTTGCATCTGAATCTTTTATCCTGTTAACTGCGGTAGCCAGACCAAGCCCGATGGCAGTACCATCCTCAATCATACCGCTCTGCATTTCACGCATCAGGTTGATCAATACGGCGTGATCGGTAGTCAGCGGGCACTGGGTAAAACTTTCACCGCTGAATATTACAAGACCCATTCTGTCATAAGGTCTTCCGCTTATAAATTCTGTGGCCACATTCCTGGCTGCCTCCAGCCTGTCGGGTTTAAAGTCTCTGGCCAGCATGCTGCTGCTGATATCCATGGCAAAAACAATATCTATCCCCTCGGTGGATACATCTTCCCAGTAATCGGTTGATTGCGGACGGGCAATAATTATGATCAGTATTGCAATTATTATCATCCTGAAAGCAAATAAAAGGTGCCGGAGATAGAATCGTGCAGACTTAGGCATATCACTAAGCCGCTGTACTGAACTGAAGGTCAACGATGGTGAAGTTTTATGCTGCCTCAGAATATAGAAGATCACCATCAGCGGTATAATAAGGAGCAGCCAGAGGTAGCCGGGATTCGCAAAAGTTATATTAATCATCCGTTACCTCCTTTCCTTTACTTTCTGTATCTGTCTCGTGCTGGTATGTGGCCCTGACAAATTCCCTGGCATCTGATATGGCTGACTTGTTGGTTTGAGCATCATGTTTATACCTGGCAAACTTTGCAAGGTCAGCATTCTGTAAAACTGTTTTCAGCCTTGGCAACTGATCTTTCTCAATATCTTTACTGCCTGTCCCGGCAAGTATTTCTTCAGATGTCATCTCGAGGGCTCGTATGTTGTATCTTATCTCAATGTAGTATCTCAGTATCTCTGTCAGTTCGGTATAATATTCCTTAATTTTTCCTTCCTGCCATAAGCCCTTGCGCTCAAGCTTATCAAGTTTCCTGAAAGTAATTATATGTATAGGTTCATCGGGTTTAGGAGGCCCTGCCTGTTCCGGCTGTTTCTTTCTGCGCGGAAGGTACTTATATGCTAAATATGAGGCAATAAGGACGGCAATTGCAAGAAAGACCCATGGTAATATTTCGCCGGCACCGTATCCAACTTTTTCAGGGCCGGCAATATCAAAAATCACATCCGTTGAATCAGGAGGTGTGATATCCACCCTTTTTACGCGAAGCGGGACATAGTCACTATAGAACCTCCTTTTACCCTGCCTGGTTTCATATTCCAGGTAAAATGGCGGTATCTGGTAATAACCCGTATCAAATGATGTAATAATATAACTTTTCCGGAGAATCATCTCCCCGGATTTATCAAAAGAAGTATCTATTTCACTCTGGGATATTATTTCAATGTTCCTGTACAATGTATCCCTGTACTCCGGCATTATCAGTTCAAGACCGGGAGCTTGTCTCACTGTTACTGTATATTGAACCTGGTCGCCCAGGTAGATATCCGTCGAATCCAGTGCGGCTTTTACCCTTACATCCTGAGCAGATAAATTCAGGCTTAAAATAAGGAGTAATATATATAAAAATGATTTTCTCATCATGACCTTTTCTTGAAGAGGTTCATAAGGGGTCTTACATAATCCTCACCCGTAAAAATATTAACGTTGTCAACACCGCACCTGGTAAATACTTCATTCAGTTTTTCCTTTTCATCCAACCATTGCTTGCTGAATTTTTTCCTGACTGCTTTGACTGAGGTATCCACCCATATATTATGTCCCGTCTCAGGATCGCTGAGATACAGAAGACCCAGATCGGGCAATTCTTTTTCCAGAATATCACTTATTCTGAGTCCAACTATATCATGTTTATTTGAAGCTATCTGCAGGGAACGTTCAAAATCAGGCGCCATGAAGTCAGAAATAATAAAGGCAGTACACCTCTTTTTCAGTGCATTGGTAAGATACCTGAGAGCTTCGTTAAGGCTGGTTTTTGAACTGAGGGGTTTAAAATCGAGCAATTCCCTTATTATTCTCAGGATATGCTTTCTTCCCTTCTGTGGACTGATAAACTTCTCCACACGGTCAGAAAAAAATATCACCCCGATCTTATCATTGTTATTGATTGCCGAAAAAGCAAGCAAAGCAGCTATTTCAGTTATCTGCTCCCTTTTGTAGGAACCTCTTGACCCAAAATTACCCGAAGCGGATACATCAACAAGGAGCATGACTGTCAGTTCCCTTTCCTCCTCAAAAACTTTTACATAAGGATGATTAAACCTGGCTGTTACATTCCAGTCAATGGAACGGATATCGTCACCATACTGATACTCCCTGACTTCACTGAAAGAAATCCCCCTTCCTTTAAAAGCACTGTGATACTCACCGGCAAATATCTGCCTGGTAAGGCCACGTGCCTTTATTTCTATAGTCCTTACTTTTTTTAACAGTTCAGTTGCTTCCACAGCTCATTTCTTTTTTACAGGCTCAATAGTTACCGTAAAAAACCATTCCCCGTTAACCAGTTTTATAACAGCATCCCTTCCTTTTTCCCGGTCTGACCAGGTGTTTTCACCTGTCTTAACGTACATTCCGTCCAGCTCTTTTTGCACTTCATCCCTCATCCCATGAACGTACATACTTTTTATCCTGTTACATTTATTATCCTCCGAAAGGAAAAAATAAACAGTGCTCGTTCCTGCCGTACCATCTGTGTATTTCAGATATCTGTAATGAGTATTCCTGCTGTTTTCCTCCTTCACCATATCTTCATGGTTCCTGCCTATATATTTCTCTATCCTGCCAGCCTTATAACCAAGGAGGTTTTGGCCGGAAAGATTTACCGAAAGCAGAACAAGCGTAATATATAATATTATTGTTTTCATTATTTTTTATGGTACTTCCACAGTATTCAGGATATCTCTTATAATATCTTCCTGCACAATATTTTCTGCTTCAGCCTCGTAGGTCAGGCCTATCCTGTGTCTCAGAACATCAGGACACATGGCACGTACATCCTCAGGGATTACATAACCACGTCTTCGGATAAAGGCATAGGCCTTTGATGCCAGTGCAAGGTTAATGCTGGCCCTGGGAGAAGCTCCATATGATATCATATTTTTATATTTTTCAAGGCCATTATCCGCAGGATATCTTGTTGAGAAAACTATATCCAGGATATAATTCTCAATTTTTTCATCCATATATACTTCTTTAACAAGATTTCTTGCCTTGATTATCTGCTCAGGCTTCATAATGGCAGAGGATGACGGGAAAATTTTTCCAAGGTTCTCACGAATTATGAGCTTTTCTTCAGACTTATCGGGATAGTCTATCAGCACCTTAAGCATGAACCTGTCGACCTGTGCTTCAGGCAGCGGGTAAGTTCCTTCCTGTTCAATTGGGTTCTGGGTAGCCATTACAAGGAAGGGATCCTCCAGTTTATATGTCTCCTCCCCTATAGTTATCTGCCTTTCCTGCATGGCCTCCAGCAAAGCACTCTGTACTTTGGCCGGTGAACGGTTAATCTCGTCGGCCAGGATAAAGTTTGCAAAAAGAGGACCCTTCTTTACGAGAAAATCTTCTTTTTTCTGGCTGTAAATCATTGTTCCGAGCAGGTCAGCCGGTAAGAGGTCAGGGGTAAACTGTATCCTGTTGAACTTTGCGTCTATAACCGAGGCAAGGGTTTTTATTGCCAGGGTCTTAGCCAGTCCCGGAACACCCTCGATCAAGATATGTCCATCGGTGAGAAGCCCGATTAACATACTTTCAACCAGACGCTTCTGGCCTATTATAACTTTACGGACCTCCAGAGTTATAGCTTCGACGAAACTGCTTTCTTTCTCTATTCTTGCATTTAGTTCCTTTATATCAACATTGATTTCCATTTTAATGATGTTTTAATAAATACATATACTTAAATCAGAAGGTACCGTGATTTATGAAAAACACTCACAAAATAAGTTATGATAATGCTATGAGCTTGTTAAAGACTGTTAAAATATTGTTAAATAAAGCAAGATCTTACTCAGCCAGCCGGTAATATGAGCGTATTATTATTATTAAGATTACAGGAACAAAGGCAGGATTTATACTCTGATTGATTAATACAATAACCAGCATAAAAATTACAGCCAGCGCTATCTGTACCCTCCAGAACCAGGAAATTTTATATTTTGAGAATATGCCATAATAGGCAATGGGTATGAGAGGATTTAACCATATCATATTGAAGTTTTGCCCCATGGCTTCATGATCGGTAATATAATTCAGAAAGATCATCAATAGAGCAAGCAGAGTCAGTATTGTCCAGAAAACCAGATCAAAAGCGTTCTGTATAACCCTGTTACAGATAAATATTGTAAAAAGGAATATAACAATGAAGGCCATCGTCAGCCAGAACCAGGGTTTTTTAAGCAGGCTGGTATCGTAAACAGGTCTTTCGTAGTCAAAAATCATTTCTGTTGGCCCGAGGAGCATTACACGCTTATCTCCATCAGTAATGTGGGCCTGGCTGAGGTTCTTCATGAGATATTCGGGGAGAAACATTGACTCCCTGAAATTGCATTCTTCATCGGCGGGGCTTCCCAGTAAGAGATCAATACCTGCATCCATCCATAAGACTCCTTTCTGAAACTCATCTATTCTCGTGCGGAAAGTTACATCCGTCTCATCCTCCTGTTCAGGGTAAACAAGCTTATCCCCATATACTTCCTCGATTATATCACGTATCCTGGTTGAACAATTATCCCTGAAAAAATCATACTTGTAATAGACATTCTCAGGTTTCAAATTTTCATTCAACAACCTCTTAAGTTTGAGTAATTCTGCATCAGGTATATAAAGTCTCTGGGAATAAACACTTCGTTTTGTCGGACGATACTCATTTAAAAAACTCTTGTATGAATAGGCTGCAAGCCGGTAGTTCAGTCTTCCACTGGCAAACTTCAGATTGAAATTAGGTGTGCTGAAATCAAATACACCCCAGTTATAGACTACATCAGTACCACTTATACTGTCATACAGGCGCAGGGCACTGTGGCCGTACATAGTATAGGATTCAGGTCCGGGATCACACGTCAGCAGGTAGACTTCGGTTGTTGAAGTCTGGGCATTGATGAGTGAAATGTTTATCAGGGAAAATAAAATAATTAAAGCAGGTCCGGTCTTCATGGTATCATTATGTATAATAAATGTTAAAAATAGTAAAATCTGCTTTACTCATCACTCAAATTATTAACTTTTGTGTTTATTCAGTTTCGGACCTTATCGCATATAATAATTTATTCAGATAAATCTAAAACCAAATGAAAAAGACCAGTACCCTTATTCTGACTCTAATCCTCGTATTCATATCTGCTGACAGCTTATATGCCCAGCGGAGCAGGAAGCAGGATAAAATTGTCAATGACTACACAGTTTTCTATAAAGATCTTGAATACAGGCATATCGGCCCCTTCAGGGGAGGAAGGTCTGCAGCAGTGACAGGCATTCCCGGCGACGAAAAAGTGTTTTATCAGGGAGCAAGTGGCGGAGGTGTATGGAAAACAACAGATGCGGGTGTTTCATGGAAAAATATCAGTGACGGCTATTTCGGAGGCACCATAGGTGCTGTTGAAACAGCCCGATCCGACAGGAATATCATATATGCCTCAGGGGGTGAAGTGACCGTGAGGGGAAATGTTTCACATGGTTACGGGATATGGAAGTCACTCGACGCCGGTGAAACATGGACCTACACAGGACTCAGGGAAGGACAGTACATACCAAGACTGAGGGTACATCCAGGTAATCCTGACCTTGTATATGCTGCCGTTCTTGGTCATCTTTTCGGACCCAATGAAGAACGCGGGATATACCGCTCAAAAGACGGAGGTGCAACATGGGAAAAAATACTGTATGTCAGCGAAGAGGCCGGGGCATGCGACCTGATTCTTGATCCTTCGAATCCACGTATAATCTATGCTTCAACCTGGCGTGTCAGGCGGACACCCTACAGCCTCGAAAGCGGAGGAGAAGGATCAGATCTCTGGAAAAGCACCGACGGGGGAGATACATGGATTAAACTTACAGACAATAATGGCATGCCTGATAAACCCCTTGGGATCATTGGTGTGAGCCTTTCTGCAGCAAACCACAAGAAAATCTATGCCCTGGTTGAAGCTAAGGAGGGTGGTCTCTTTGTGAGTGAGGATGCCGGGGAAAACTGGCGACGGGTGAATGATGACCGTAACCTAAGGCAGAGAGCATGGTACTACACAAGAATATATGCCGACCCCAACGATGAAAATATAGTGTACGTCCTGAATGTCGGCTTTCACAAATCTGTCGACGGCGGCCGTACTTTTGAAACAATACGCACACCTCACGGTGATCATCACGACCTGTGGATAGATCCGCTCAACAGCAATGTGATGATTGTGGCTGATGATGGCGGAGCACAGGTAAGTCAAGACGGGGGAACCACATGGTCGACAATGATGAACCAGCCTACGGCACAGTTCTACAGGGTAATAACTGACGATCATTTCCCCTACCGCATCTACGGTGCCCAGCAGGATAATTCCACGGTAAGAATTAAGTCTAGATCACTCGGATTCAGTGGTATTACAGAAGACAACTGGGAAACGACGGCTGGCGGTGAAAGTGGCTGGATAGCGCCCGACCCGGATAATAATGATATTGTATACGGGGGATCATATGGTGGCTACCTGGAAAGAGTTAACCATGAAACAGGGGAAATAAGACGTATTGATATATGGCCTGATAATCCTATGGGCTGGGGTGCCGACAGCCTGGAACAAAGGTTCCAGTGGAACTTCCCCATAATGTTTTCAAGGCATGATAATAATACCTTGTTTGCCGCGTCTAATTATTTGTTCAAGACTACCGATGAAGGGCAGAGCTGGGAGAGGATATCGCCTGACCTCACACGCAATGAGAAATCAAAGATGGGGCCTTCCGGCGGTCCGATAACTAAGGATAACACCAGTGTGGAGTACTATGGGACTATCTTTTCCATAGCTGAATCAGCCCATGAGGAAGGCCTTATATGGTGCGGTTCAGATGACGGACTTATACATATTACGAGAGATGGTGGCCTGAACTGGATAAATGTAACACCGCCAGCAGACATCATGCCTGAGTGGACAATGATTAACAGCCTGGAAGCTGATCCATACAATTCCGGAGGGCTTTATGTTGCTGCTACAAGTTACAGGAATGATGATTACAGACCGTATTTATTCAAAACAACTGATTATGGTGAAACATGGGAAAAAATAGTTGCCGGAATCGATAACGAGCACTTCACACGTGTGGTAAGGGCCGACCCTGTCAGGCAGGGGCTGCTGTTCTCAGGGACTGAATCGGGAATGTATATTTCTTTCAATGATGGTGAATCATGGTTCCCGTTTCAACTCAACCTGCCGGTAGTCCCAATTACTGACCTTGCAATAAAGGGCAACAACCTCGTCGTGGCAACACAGGGAAGATCTTTCTGGATCTTTGATTACCTGCATATTCTGAGAGATATGAATACGTCCATGAGCAGTGAAAATGTTCTTCTCTTCAGTCCGGGAGATACTTATCGAGTTGGAGGGCGACAGGGCGGCAGTCTTTTTGCCGGACAGAATCCCTTGCCTGGAGCTATTGTTTGTTTCTTTCTGAAAAATGAACCGGGAGAGGATGACAAAGTACAGGTGGATTTTCTGGACAGGAACGACAATGTTATACGATCATTTCGGACCGATACGAAAGGGCTGGAAACCGGGAATCACACTATATATGAAAATCTTGAGGTTAGAAAAGGAATGAATATCATATCGTGGGATCTCTCCTACCCCGGTGCACTCAGGGTTCCCGGAATGATTCTCTGGGGGGGCTACCTTGATGGCCCTACAGCTGTGCCCGGACAATACAGGGTCAGGCTCACGGTAAATTATGAAGCCCTGGAAAGTCGATTTCAGGTACTTCCCAATCCGAATTCATCATGCAGCATTGCTGATCTGCAGGAACAGTTTAGTTTTATTATTTCAGTGAGGGATAAACTCACTGAAACACACCAGGCTATTCTTGACATAAAAAAGCTGAGGAGTGATATAGTTGATGTGGAGTCAAAACTCAACAATGGTGATCACGGGAATATACTGGAGATGACAAAAGATATAAAGAAGGAGCTTACAGGTATTGAAGAAGCCTTATACCAGACAAAAAACCGTTCTCGCCAGGATCCGCTTAATTATCCCATAAGGCTGGGCAATAAACTTGCAGCATTAAACGGAGTTGTGGCTACCGGCGACTGGAAGCCAACCGACCAGTCATATGATGTGAGGGATAAACTTGTAGCTGCAATAAACGAAGAGCTGGAAAAGCTGAAAGCTATTATTGATGGTAGGATACCTGAGTTAAACAGGATGCTGGATGAGGAGGATATTGAGTATATAAGGAAGTGATACAAATATAAAGGCTGAGGCTTAGGAGGGCTTTATTCGGCTTAATCCGGAGTGGAAGACTCCTGTGAGAAAAAGACCTGCCATACAGATAGTTGGCAGGTCTGCTTCTTCGTGATTCAGGCAGGATTCGAACCTGCGACCTACGGCTTAGAAGGCCGTTGCTCTATCCAGCTGAGCTACTGAACCATACTAAAATCCCTGCCTGCGTTCGCCAGCCTCCGCTTCGCTGCGTTTCACAGGGGATGCGGGTGCAAAATTAATTCTTTTTTTTGGATTACTCAAGAAGACCTGCACGCCAAAAAAGAGCGAAAATTCAAAAGGCACCTGATTAGCATCATTTGTATTTCCCGGGATACCTGTCGCTTCGGTTAAACTCAGTGCAGGTCTTTATGCAATTGCCAGTCAGGCCACAACCGGTGTTCTATTGTGATCCGGATCTTAATCGCATCGCTTTATTATTTCGGCTGTCCTGTGGCCATAAGGTATCGAGCCTCCTTCGTCTTCCTTCAGTTTCTTCCATGCCCTGGCGATTATTATCTCGTCAACATCATCCTTTTCACATTCTACCTGCACCACGTACTCTTCGCCGGCATAGGTAGCTATATTCAGTTTTACTATTGCTTTACCCATTATCTTAGATTATTGCTTTATTTTCTTCCAGCCATTTCCTGACCTTTTCATGTTCTGCCTGGTATTTAGCTTCAACCTCCATTACAATTTGCAGGAACCGTTCTTCACCCCTGATACTGTTGACAGAGGATCATTTTTAAAAAGGGTCACCCACCATAAAGGGAACGTTTTCTTCCGGCTCCTGGCTTCAAGAATGCATCCCACATTCAGTTCTTTTCCAATTTCTTTTATGGTTTTTCCTGATTTACTGTATCGTTCTACTGAAACCCTGGCAATTACGCGAAGGTTTTGAATTATTGAGAGGTGCAGCAAGATGGCATCCATCGCCCCGTATGCCATGCATAACAGAACAAAAACAAGTTTCATTGCCCAGCCGGGCAGCTCGAATGGTTCGGCAATAATATCAACGAGTTCAAGGATAACAAATGCAGCCGCGGCATAAACATGTATAACGCGAATTACCCTTCGCCGTTTCAGTTCCTCCCGGAAATTTGCCGGTTTCTCAACCATCAATCCTAAGTTGTTGTATAAAGCCTGTCAAATATATATTAATAGCAGCATAAAGTCAAATTACAGAAAATCATTATCATACTTATAATTCCGTTATTTCCGGGAGGTTCAAACTGTCAACTAAATTCCGGAAACGGGAATCATCGGCAAGTATATTATAGTAAGGGTTATTCCTCACCCAGGGTATGAAGTCATGTCTTAGCTTATAGGCTTCTTCTAACCAGTATATGGCTTTATCCTTATCTCCCAGGGCAGCATAGATATCTGCGAGTCCCCAGGTATGCCATCTCATATTCTGAGCTTCCATCTCGGCTGCAATTTCAAGTGCTCCATCAGTCTGTCCCGATAATGCATATGCTACGCCCAGGCCGCTGGCGAAGCCTGACGTTGGTGAGTATATTTTTTTCAGAGTATCAATGGCTTCCTCATATCTTCCAAGCTCGGCATAAACCATACCGAGGACATAATATGCCATAGGATAATTGGGATTAACTTCCAGTGCCTCCTCTGCATAGCCTATTGCTTCTTCATAACGGCCAAACCATTGCAGCATCCATGCAAGGTATCCCGGGCATATTGGGGCAAGGGGATCTATCTGCATGGCTTTCTTCATCTCATCTGCAGCTTCATCAACAAGATTACTGAGAGCAAGATACCACCCATAGGTGTAATGGGCAGGTGCACTGTTTGGATTGAGATCAATGGCTCGTTTAAGGTGGTGCTCAGCTTTTAAAAAATCATAATCATGATATAGATATGTTTCAGCCAGTACTACGTGGGCATCGGCAAGATTTGGATGCAGTTCCTCAGGGTCAAGCTCAATAGCTTTAAGGGCATAGGCTTTAGCCATTTCAAGGGAGGCAAGGCCAGCGCCATGACCTGCACTGCCATAGCCCAGAGCGAGGCCTATATATGGCTCGGGGTCAGCAGGATCAATTGCAATAGCCTCTTCATAATATTTCACCCCTTTATCAAAGCCCTCCAGGGTCAGCTGGTTCATATAATATGCTCCGCGGGCACAGGCTTTTCTCACCTGCGGGTTAACTATTCTTGCTGCTAAAGTTTCTTCTTCCTCATCAGTTGGCTTAACATCCATCTCTTTGAGTATACGGTTCACGAGCTCACTGTAGATATTAGCGAGCTCTGTGAAACTACGTGTGAATGAAGAGCGATACAGGTATTTTTCTTCGGGAAAGGCTTCAAGTACCATAATTTCGACCTGGAGCTCATCCTCGGTACCCTTAATCGAAGTTTCAACCAGGCTGTTCACACTCAGTTTCCTGGCAATCTCCTGCACGGTTTCTTCACTGTTCCTGAATTGGAGTGTTGTTTGTTTCGGCCTTACGATAAGGTTACTGATCCCCTGCAACTGTCCTGTTAAATCACTCTGGATCATATCGGCAATCCAGCCCATCCCGGGATCACCTGTAAAATTGGAAACGGGCATTACAGCGATAGATTTATTTATTGTTTCCCCGGAAGGAATATTCTTTCCGGCTCCTGGCAACAACTTTGGAATAATGAAGACTATCGCCAGTATTGCCAGCAGACCTATTGCCACCGGGGCAATTATCCTGCCGCTTAACCACTTCGATCTCTCACTATTTATTTTCACAGGCCTTGTTGTTTCATCACCAAAGCCAGCCTGTGCCCTAGTCTGATAAGATTTAGTAATCCTTTTTTTCTCATTGGGATGGAGGCCGTAAATGATTTCCTTAACAGCATTCGCCACCTTATTGATCTGGTCGCGGTAATAAGTCCTGTTAAGATTCTTATCCGGGTTATCATAAGGAGTCAAAGGTCTGTTAACCCCGGCACTCGAAAAGATAAAGTCTATAGAGCGGAGTCTGCAGCCAAGCTCTTTCTCAACCAGTTCAGTGTCTGTCGGATCAAGATCATGGATTTTAACCGGTACTATCCTGCTGCAGACATTTCCATTTGGCAGCTTTATATCTCTTCCGTACTGATCTTCACCGGCTGTTTTGTTGAAAGCAACAAATTCATTCTGCCAGGCAAAACTTTTGGGGTCACAATAAGTCTGGGAGATTACAGGAATAAAAACCACTGACTTAAGCTTGGACTCCAGACTTTTATCCACATTATGGATCTCCAGTAATCCATCATATGGATTTTCATCAAAATAGATAGAGATGTCTTCCTTAAAGGTGGCATCCAATTCTCGCTGCAGATTCTTAACGAACTCAGTTACCCAGCCATCATACTTATTGTCTTTCTGGCGGTAGCTGATGAAGATATCGTATTCGTATCCTTCAATTAAACTGGCCATGGTTTGATTTAATTAAATTGTGTTTAACTAAAGTTCCGAAAAAATACAGTGCAAGTCAAATAAATATATATCAGATACCTGGCAACGAATCAATCATACCTCTATTTCGGGCTCTTTATCCTTGAATATCAGGTACCAGATCCCGTTTTCAATAAGTGCCTCCTTACCAATTACATAGAATAATTCCTTGAAGTAGGATAATCTTTCTTCCTGCTTCATCTGTGCCCTGTTCAGCTCTTCTGTCTTTATCTCGGCTCTATTGTAAATCACCTGCATAATCTCGTACTGATTAAGTAACTGCTCGTATGCCTTGGTTTTTATGTAGGCCCTGATCAAGGCGAATATACCAAGCATTATGGGTGCTATGACGAGCATTATATTAAGCATGAAAAAATTTGCGATAAAGAAATTCCCGAGGAAGAATATTGAAAGAAAAAGTAAAATAGACAGAAAAAGAAAGAAATTTGACACCCTGTGAAAATATGCTATCCTTTCCCTCATAATTTTAACTGAAGCATCGAAGTATTTCAGTTGATCCTTTATCCAGTTTTTGGTGAGATCCTTTATTATTTCATCGTTGATGTTTTTTCGATTGAAGCTGACACCCTGAAGAGCTGAAAGGATATGCTTCACCCAGGTAAATCCCTTACTATGAATCCTCAATATGCAGTCGGAGACATTTTCATTTATCCCTGCAATATTCCAGAAAAACTGAATTCTCAGTCCTTCGGCCAGGGTCCTGCTGTATAAATACTTCTTATGATCATTTTTCACCCTTGAAAATATGAACAGGGCGGCGGTGGAAATGAGAACAAACATAGAAACGGCCAGTATTATTTTCCATGTTAATATATTAGAGTATATCTCAAGGGTAAACACAAACAACAAGCTCAGGGTGAACATCCAGCCTGTAATTTTCAGATCACGTCTCCTGGTTTTTACAGCCATCTGGTCAAGGATTGAATACCAGTCCATTACAAGTCTCTCTGAGGGTTCAAGCTTCTCTGTTTCATCGAACAGGTATTCTTTTGATTTCTTAATACCTCCCCTGTCAAGCCTTACTGAGTAACTGTTTATTTCTTCTATCTTGTTGAGTGCATTCTTGAGTGTTAAATCTTTCAGTATATTATCGAGCGATAAGTTCTTATCCGTTACGGGATTTTTTGAAATATTTCCCGGAGCCTGTTTTCGCTCGCTTGGCAAAACAAACACACTGCCATCATATTCAAACGTGCTTTCAGAAACTGAATCATCATTGCCTGTCATTTTATACTTCACTATATCAGCCGTTCCCCCGGTTTGTCCACCCTTTCCATCCCACATTGCCATAAGTATGAGTGAACTGTCGGCCACCAGTTTACCCGTCCTGAGGTATTTTCCAGGCCTGCCTGTCTCACTACTGTCATCCGGGACAATGAAACTCCTTTTTGCCTGTTTCAGCAGTTCATCAAATTCCCGGTCGGAGTAATCATCAAAATCCTCCCTGTATTCCTCAGCTGTGAAAGGCATAGGCACTATCAATTCAAACCTGTCACGGTATTTTTCATTTTCCCTTTTCATCCTCATGAATATATTAGCTACGAACCTGTCGGCGCCCTCAGCAATTGAAGAAAACAGGTGTACTGGTGAGCAGGGATAGCGGACAGCCAGATCCTTGAATAATTTTTCGATCTGATACATGTGTTCATCTGTTGCTATAACATCCAGATGACCAACAATACCCACAGTAATCGGAATGCGTTCTGATATTGGCAATGCCCTGTCCACTAATTCAGTTTCAATAAAATTACGAAAAATTATCCGACACGTGCAAAATAAGTCGCATTTACCCGGCTGTAAAAAAATTTGACATAGGGTTTTTACTGATTTAACTTTGTAATTGATAACTACAAGTGCAACAGACCGGTTGCATGCTGCTTAATTCAAGGCAATAAGTTAAAATTATAATTGCCTGTGGTATTGTTGGATTCCGCTAAGTAAACCATAATAATTTATATACGCTGAGTCTTCTCAACGTACCGTTCATTAACCACTAAATGAGATGCCATGAAAAATAAAAAAAGACTTAACTGTATTACCATGGAAAAATCCCTTCTGTGGATTTTCGTCTTTTTTGCGTTTACCACCTCATGACAGAATGGGAGGTGTTCCCTTTGACAATACAAGAAAATGGTACCGGGGATCAGATAATGACTGGAAGCTGAACATGGAGGTGCAGCGTATAAGAGCTGATTACAGGGCAAGATATAATGTAAAAAAATATGAAACTACCGGGGAAATTGAAATACCGGTGGTTACTATTCATACAACAGGAGATCATGTAGTACCATTCTGGCACAACCCTAAATACAGGTACAAGGTATTCATCAAGGGAAATAGCTTATTGCACACAGGTATACCTGTTGATAATTACGGTCACTGTACCATTGATGAAGCCCATGTTATGGCCGCACTTTATATAATTATCTGCAAGGTTAGGTTAATGGATTACTTTGAGATGTCTGACAGGGTATTTGAAACGCAGGAGCAGATGAATACTTTTAAAGAGATTCTTAAAGATAATTCAATAGATGTTGAGTTCAGATGAATCTGGCTAACTGAAAAAGTAAACGAGCAGTACATCTTAGTTGTGCTGCTCGTTTGTTGGTTTAGGTTTCCCGCCTCTCCCGGGAACCCCGGCTAAAGCCGGGGTTCCCGGGTAAGCTGCGGCGGAAGGGCAAGTTTCAGGTTCCAGGTTTCAAATTTCATATTCCCTATTTCTTTGCCAGCCTTAGCCTTAATTATTTTCGTGCAGGCCGCATTCTTTGGCTGAATTTGATTCCCACCACCACCTGCCTGCACGGAAATCCTCGCCGGGTTTGATAGCCCGTGTGCATGGCTCACAGCCTATGCTCACATAACCCCTGTCATGTAATACGTTATAAGGAACATTATTCTGCTTTATGTACTCTTCAACCTCACTTAAGTTCCAGTTGAGCAATGGGTTATACTTATAAATCCGTCGTTCATGATCTGTTTCTATCATCTCAAGCTCATCCCTGACGGCCGATTGTTCTGACCTGATACCCGTGACCCAGCATTTAACGCCTCTTAGCGCCCTGTTAAGAGGCTCTACTTTTCTTATATGGCAACATTCTTTCCTGTTCTCAACTGATTCATAAAAACTATAGGGTCCTTTTTCTGACAACAGTTTTTCAACGGCAGCTGTGTCAGGGAAATAAGTTTTTATCTTCCTTCCATATTTTTCCAGGGTCTTGCTAAATACCTTATATGTTTCCTTAAAAAGTCTTCCCGTATCAAGTGTTATTACTTCTATATTAATATCATTTGAAAAGATCATGTCAGTAATTACCTGATCTTCAATACCAAAGCTTGTAGTAAACACTATCTGTCCCGGATACTGACCAGCCAGGGCCCTCATGCCTTCCGCCGGACTGCTATCCTGTACCATATTCAGTAGTTCGTAAGCTCTATTCTCCATTATCAGGATTTTCTTAACATAATTTTTCGTATTGACCTGGTTGATTTTCGTGTTCCCCTGCGTATAATAACCATCATGCGTCCCCACCTTACACGCTCCCATAATCTTTCATGGAAGAAATATAGCAACATTTTAATAAATGCTTCAGTGAGTGCAATTCCTGTAGCTTTCTGAGCAGCATACGGGTCTTTGTAAAAAAAGAGGTAAGCAAGACCAAATGTTGTGGCAGAAGCAATAATTCTCCATGTGATTGCTTTGACAATACTTTTTATGGGACGATCCCGTGTAAGCCTTTGTTTGGTTATGATAGGCGGAGCGGGCACACTCTTATGGTGAGGTGCATTTTTCTCCACAGGGCGTTTACCCTCAGTTACCTTCTTTGATTCTACCAGTGTTTCTACCTCTTTCATAATCACTTCCATCCGGGAATTGATTTGGAATAACTACAGATACAAATGAAAAGATTATGCTAATATCCCGCAATGGGTAAAAGATGGTATTTGAATAACTATAAATACTTACTTGAGGTTGAGAAAGTTGATAAAGATTATAAGGTTTGCAATAAAGATTGACATCGTACAAAGCCTTCCGGGTCTACAGGCATGCCGTTGATTCTTATACCTGCTCCTTTCCCGTTTCATAAATAGCCCCATTCAGAGCCAGTAAGAGGCTGGTTATCAATATTGTCACACGAAACAATAATTAATGAGGCAAATAATAACAGATATAATTATATTTATATGAGATTTTAATATATTAGCTTTAGCCTTTCCCCTTCCCTGCTATCCAGTTCACAAGTCCCTTGCTTTCAATAATCTCCTTAAGTTTATCCGGCAGTGGTTCGAAGTGAATCGACTTATCTCCCACTGTGATTTTTCCCTTTTCAAAATCGATATCCACCTTATCACCCTGCTTATAGGTTTCAACAGCTTCAGGAAGCACTATAAGCGGCAGGCCCTGGTTTATGGATGAGCGGTAGAAAATCCGGTTTACTGATTTAACTAAAACAGCTTTTATTCCTAAATATGCCAGTCCAACCGCCGGATGTTCACGTGAACTTCCACAACCAAAATTTTCCCCTGCCATTATTATATCACCTTTTTCAGCTTTTGCGCTGAAAGTTCTATCAAAGCCTTCAAATAGGTGGGGGATTATAGCTTCAGGGTCTGAACTGAGAATATTATAGGTCAGGTTACCAGCAAACATCTGGTCGGTGTTAAGGTTATCGCAATCGCAATAGTTCCATACTCCAATGCTTTTCCTGTTCTCATTCTCTTTGATAATTGTGCTACCGGATTCTTCCCTTTCGATTATATATTTCTCCTCGCCTCCTTTTTTGCGCGGATCTGTTATTTTCCCTGTAAGGGCCGAGCAGGCCACGGTTGCCGGTGAAGCAAGGTATATCTCAGCATTCTTGTTTCCCATTCGTCCGGGGAAATTCCTGTTAGCTGTAGAGATAACCGTATAACCGTCGGCAGGTATTCCCTGTCCGGTTCCGAGGCAGGGGCCGCAGCTCGGGCTAAGGATATTTGCTCCTGACTCAATAAGTGTTGTTATGAGGCCTTCACGAATGGCTTCAAGGTATATTTCCCGGCTTGCAGGTATTACAAGCAGCTGGAAGCCTTGTTTTACTTTCTTATCCCGTAGTATTTCAGAAGCTATCCTGATATCTTCTATTCTCCCGTTTGTGCATGTACCTATGAGGCCCTGCTGTATTTCAGTACCGGCAACTTCGGAAATTCCTTTAATATTATCCACATTACCGGGAGCGGCAACAAGTGGATAAATCTCATCAAGGTTGATATCAATCTCGCGGGCATAGGCAGCCCCTTCATCGGCCCAAATACTATTCCCTTTTTCCCCGCCGAGGAATTCATATAACAATTCATCGGCAGGGAACACAGCATTCTTGGCTCCCATTTCAGAAGCCAGGTTAGCTATTGTCATCCTGTCGGATATACTCAAGGTCTTAATTCCTTCACCATGATATTCAATTGACATATAATTGGCACCTGCTGTCCCTGTCATCCCTATTATCCACAGTGACAGGTCTTTAGCATAAACATTCTCATTCAGTTTACCATGAAGTGTGATTTTCATTGATTCAGGTACCCTGAACCATGTTTCACCTCTTGTCCATAGCCCTGCCGATTCTGTCCTGTCTATTCCGGCGGCCATGGTATTAAATGCTCCCGCGGTACAGGTATGACTGTCGCTTCCAACTATTATCATTCCCGGAAGTGCATGATATGACATTATCTGGTGACATATGCCCCTGCCTGCATCATAGAACTTATCGATCTGATTTTCCCTGACAAAGTTGCGTATATCCCGGTACTGTGTTGCAAGCCGGGCATTAGTCGGAGGTGCGTTATGATCCAGCACTACCAGTAACTGGGAGGGATCAAAAATCCTGCCTGAGCCCATTTTCATAAATGTTTTATATATACTTGCCGTATTGTCATGGGTAAGCACTATATCAGGCTTCCTGAAGACTATTGCTCCTTCCGGAGCATTGAATATTTTTTCAACGAAGGTCCGGGGTTTCATAAGTAAGAGTTTAAGTGGTTAAAATATAAATCTATAATAGTCCTCCGCGTTTGTAAATTTCCATCTGGACATCACTGAAGGGTTTAATTTCAGTACTATTCCCGGTTTTAAGGTTTTTGAGGACACCTGTTTTCAGGTTTATCTCAATTTCGTCCCTGTCTTTCAGTTTCAGTTCGCTGAGACTATCATAGGTAAGTACGGGAAATGCAGCATTTATTGCATTTCGTTCATAGATAGCACCGAAAGATTCGGCAAGAACAGCCTGCATCCCCAGTGAAATAAAGCAATCGACCGCCTGTTGTCTTGAGCTACCCGATCCGAAATTTTTACCTGTTATGACAATATCTCCTTTTTCTGCTTTCCCTGCAAAATCTTCATAGCCTTCAAGGTTATCGAAGGTATATTGCCCCATTTCTTTAATATCAGTAATTGAAAGGTACCTGTTGTGGAATATCATATCGGTATCAATGTTGTCTCTTTTTATTATCCAGCACTTCCCCTTAATTATTTCTGCTCGCGGGGCTTTCTTTTCTTTCGATTTTTTCTTTTTTCCCGTTTTTGAAGTAAGATCTGCGCTTTTAAAAACTGCAGGTTCTGCCGGGATATTACTTTCATGTGTAATATATCCTGCAACTGCTGATGCTGCAACAGATGCGGGTGATGCGAGGTAGACGCTTCCCTTTCCCTGTTTGCCGGGGAAGTTTCTGTTACCGGTACTTATAGTTATCTCACCAGGACCATTCTGCCCTACCTGTCCGGCTGCACATCCGGCGCAGCCTGCATTTGAGACCAGTGCTCCTGCTTTCTTAAAAATATCGATCAAACCCTCTTCAAGGCACTGATTCCAGACTTCGTCGGTGGCAGGGACTATTTTCAATATTACACCAGGAGCCACCTTCCTGTCCTTAAGAACTCTTGCAGCAGCTTGCATATCTTCCATCCTTCCATTGGTACAGCTGCCAATAAAGGCTGAATCTATTTTTGTCCCTTCTTCATGTTCTATGCTTATTGTATCATGCGGCTTACCCGGCCTGGCCAGCATAGGACTGAAAGCACTTGCAGCAAGGGTGAACGTTTTTTCATAACGGGCATTCTGATCGGCATATACCGCTTCAAATTTCTTACGGGCCCGCGCAGAACAATAAGCTATTACATCCTGGTTGGGAGGGAAAAGTATTATTATCGCTCCCATTTCTGTTGCCATGGATGAGATGGTTATACGGTCACCTACTCCCATTTTTTCAATACAATCACCATATATTTCAACTGAATATCCAAGGAGTGAATTGGCGCCAAATTCATTCAGAAGGTTTAAGACAAGATCTTTTGCATATACATTAGCCGGTAATTCTCCTTCCAGGATAATTCTGACCGATGCCGGGACCTTAAACCACACCTTACCCTTATTCCAGGCAGCTGCAATATCCATATCACCCATGCCCTGCCCAAAGGCTCCTACTGCGCCTAAAATATTTGCATGCGAATCGGTTGAAACGGCTGTAGAACCAGGACAGACATAACCTTCATCAATAAGCAGATGTGTACCGATACCCGCATTAATATCATAGACATTTATACCATGTTCACGGGCAAACAGGCGGCATATGTGCTGATTAACAGCATACTTCTGGTCAGAGCCGGTAGGGTTGCAATCAAAGGTAAAAAGTGTTTTTCCCGTGTCGTCTATTCCCAGGTCATTATCCCTGATATTTTTAACAACATTAGCTCCTCCAAAATCGCGTGCGACTCTTGCATCAATCTCAACATCAACAATATCACCCGGCCTGAGTTCTTGTTTTACTGAGTGATGCGACAGTATTTTTTCAAGTATTGTCATTCCCATATTATAATATTTTAAATGTTTAATTCCCGGGGAAGGTATCCCGTCAGTTTATTTACCCTTCAGATAATCATTATTACTTTCCAGGGCTTTTTCAAAAATCATTTTATTGAACTGCGAGATATCCCGGAGTGCTTTTGATTTATCTTTATGCCATAGTTTAACAATATCATTATCAAAAGCTTTTACCATTTCGAAGTATTCTCCTTGCAGCTTGTTCTTATATTCACGCCTGTTTTCAATCCTGCTCCCATAATCGTCATCAACATAATCAGTCACTTCCATAAATGACCACCATGCTTTACCGTTTTCCCTGTTATACATATCATCGGGCACACGAAAGTGCATTTCATAAACCATGGCAAGATCAGTATAGTACCTGAAAGAAGGGGGAAAATCTTCAATGCCATAATATACAGGCATGTAAGCGTGGACGCATCCTCTCCTGGGTGCTATCCACAACCTGCATCCCGTTTCAACGGGCATACCATCTCTCAATTCTGCAATAAATGACATCTGCTGATGACCGGCGCAAATATTCATAACCTTATTTTCGTGAGGGTTATGAAGTGTATACTGTTCTGAATCATCAAGCTCAGTACCCTCATAATGATTTCCAAGGATATCAATGAGATCATCAATATTAACCTGTTTTTCAGGCACAAAGCTCACAGGCATCTCATCATCAATATCAAAATTTCCGGCAGAAAGTTTATTGACCCCAACCCACATACGACCTTTATTTGACATACTTGCCGCAGACCTGGGATTGCCATATACATCCCTGAAATTAAATTCTCCATTGTCAGGCTCATACCATTTCCTGGTAATGGCATAATCTTTAAGTCCGGGCGAACACATATAATTCTCCTTATCGTCAAAATCGACTTCCTTAATAATATAAAAGTTGGGAAGGTACACAACGTTATTATCCGGTATTCTCATTGCCAGCCAGTGTTTTCCCCTTACAACCGACAGCATCCATGCTTCTTTTGTATCGGCAATTGTATATGTTCTGCCTGAAGCATTATAACCAAGCTCCGAGATAAGAGCTCCTGCTATTTCAACCCCATGCCGGGCCGATTTTGCCCGTTCAGCAACTATCTTTCTGAGGTTATATCCAATACCCCCATCTACTATCTCCCCCTCACGCTCAACAGAGGGACACGAATTGGATGTTATGAGAACACCATTCTCATTGAGGAAACTGTCAGCAAAATCCTGTCCCGGCATCTCCATCCATATATAACCAAAGCTCACTTTGGCCTGCTTAATCACAGCCCCGTTTTTTAAAACAATTTCATTACCGGGATTCCTATCGCTATAAGACTTGTATAAATTTACCACCTGCATCCCTCCGTCGTCCTCATTATGTCCTATCAGCACATGTCCCGTAGCAGATGCATCCTTCCCTACTATTATGGTTGAACAATTGAAAGCTCCGGGTAATGACTGTCCACAAACATAAGCCGCAAAAAGGACAAGTACCGTTAATACGTGTAATCTTTTCATATTAAATATTTTTTAGCATTGATAAAAATATAAAATGTTATTTAATTAGTTAATGTTTTAAGGCACAAGATTAAATGGAGTAGGTAATAGAGTGAAAATAAAAATTGAATTTTTGGATATTGCATTTATCATAATATTTTTTTGATTTTTCAATATAAAAATCATATAT
>Ga0209834_10000041_pt1 | contig 66579 bp, 60 predicted proteins | sample Mar14236cmmetaG_FD_184134 | JGI IMG/M metagenome (GOLD analysis project Ga0209834, IMG submission 184134) | Marine hydrothermal vent microbial communities from Guaymas Basin, Gulf of California to study Microbial Dark Matter (Phase II) - Marker... ... | reverse complement strand
CCCCCATTATATTAAAAAATAAAGGGCTGTGCCAATGTCTTTTGGGACAGCCCTTTTGTATTTAATCCGGTCGATTGATACTGTGTTCTTCACTGAAGCCTTCCGGGTAGCGTCTGATAAGTTTATCTACATTTTGGGAAGCGATATCTTCTAGGTTGAGGCCAACTGCTGTGGCAGCTTCAGCAAGGTACCAAAGAACATCCCCCAGCTCATCTTTGAGGGATTCCGGATCAAAGGGATGGCCGTGGGCAGTCATTTTTTTAACTAAATTTGCGAATTCTCCCGCCTCTCCTGCCAGGCCCAGGGCGGAGACCACCAGGCGCTGGTCACCTTCACCTCCAGCTCCTGCAGAGCGATTTGCCAGACTTTGGTATCTATTCAGCGTTAATGATTCCGATATCATAAGCCAGTCTCCTGTAGATTTGCCAGGGTGATGAGTTCCTCAACAAGTTGTCTTAGCTCCTGTTTCAAAAAGGAGTAGGATGATTCGTCGAAGATATTGGCCAGGGATTGGTAGTACCACAAGGTTCCGGCTTTTTTACCTTTGAACCAGTCCCAGATCGTATCACCCTCTTTTTGCAGATCACGTAAAATGGATCTGGAGTTGTGGACTTTATCGGATAAGGAGACCAGCACTACGGAGTCGGAAGCTGTTTTTAACTTTTCTAGATAATTGATTTTTCTTTCTTTCCAATCAGTTTTAGGATGCGTATAGGCATCAGTGCAGCCATCGACAATATCAGCTACTTCATCCCCAAATTCTGCTTTTATCCTTACGAGTATTGGTAAACCACCCTGATCTTCCACTGCGTCATGCAGCAAAGCGGCAATGGCCTCATTTTCAGTTCCACCATTTTCAAGCACAAGGGTTGAGACACCCATCAGGTGAGAAAAATAAGGTACCTGCGAACCTTTACGGATCTGGTTTTGGTGAAGCTCAAAAGCCAGGTTCAGCGCTGCTTGAAAACGATCTGATAAGTGGGTAGGTTCCATTAAATCATCCTTAAAGCTTTGTTGGCTAATAATAAATATGATCAGATAGTGGAGTTATTATACACTTGAAATTAAGGTAGTCTTTTAATATAGATAAATGGCGCTTGTTCTCAATCTGATTTACTTACTTTCCCCCAACAGTAGAAAGTCGGAACGTAGATTAGCCTGGTTCCTTTTTCGAGGGCCTTCATTTCGTGTTTCTTAAGAACAGCGATTTCCTTTCTGGATAAGATTCCTGATAGATCTTCTTCGAGGACTCTCCATTCAGAGTCCATATTAGCTGGAGAAGAATCCTTTTGCCATAAGCCTTCATACACGCCGCAGACGATATCTGAAAATCCTCCGGAAGAAAATAAAGCCTTTAGAGTCCTGCCCATCCGGGGATCTGCACCTGCGTTAATTAAGCCAGAGATCTGATAGTCACGGATCTTGATGAATTCCGGTGGGTAATCGATCCTGCCGCCATAATCAGGTTCAGCGAATGCAACTACATAGCCACTATCGATTGTGACTCTGCGCATCTCTTTCAATGCCGCAGAGGGGATTCCGGTCCACAATAGAAAATAATGGCATAAAACCAGGTCAAAAGAATCATCTGGAAACGGGAGATGGAAAACGTCTGTGCCGATCAAAGGAGTATCAGGACTTCCCTTTTTAGCCAAACTTAGATTTTCAAGATTGATATCGGCGCCATAGATATCAGCTGGAGAGAGAGCTTGCAGATCAGGCAGCAAAGCGCCAGTTCCACAGCCCATATCGAGGATTTTTTCCTGGGGATGTGTTTTCAGAAGTTCGAAAAAATAGGTGCGCAGGGCTTTGGTCCATTGCGCTTGTACCTGGTATCGAGCGTGCCAATCCTGAAGTGAAAGCGGCATCAGTTTTTACTCTTCAGATTTATCCTGCCAGATTTTGCTCCAATCGTCCCTGAGCAAATTTCCACGAACCTGGTTAATACCCTGGCCTGGGAGAACATCGCCATCTGGTTCGACGTAGAACCAGGCTTTTCCCGCTCCAGCGACAGGATTCTGGCTGCTCTCGATTTCGATAGAAATCGGGTTGTGAGCAGAATATGGAACCGGAAGATCCCATTTGAGCGGAAGATCTGCATCGGCAACCAAATTTTGAGCTCCTGCCAGAGCCTGGGTTAAGATCTTATTGGTTGGATCGCTGCTGGAGAGTGAGATTGCATTGGCGCCCAATTCTTTGCAGTTTTGAATGATCTGTGGGAGGCGGGACGTGATCTCAGGATTGATCGTAATATGTACAGTGGTGAAAAGGTCTTCGTCGAGGATAGCTTTTAATGCATCCCAGGAGTCTTTATCAGTGGGGGAAAGCACAAATAACAGATGATCTAACCCGCTTTGAAGGATTTCGTTTCTGAATTCCGGATCGTTGAACCGATATCCATCTGACAACAAACCCGTTACCTGGCCATTTTTCTCCGCTTGGGATAATAACGTGATCAAATCATCCCGCAAAGTGGGCTCACCACCCGTGAAGATCAGATGGGGTATCCCGGCTTTCCAGGATCTGTCAATAATAGAAAGCCATTCTTCTGTGGTTAATTCTTGATCAACCCTGCGGATTGGTGCCAGATCGGCTGTGCTATTTTGGGAAAGTTTGTAAGTGATCGCGCAATCCAGCCGGTAAGGAACAGACGGTTTAATGCTATAAGGATCATCCCTGGAGAATTCCAAGAAGCTGACGGGATCAAGGTCCGGAACTTCCAGCAATGTCATGATCTTTTGGGAGATTTCGATAAAATCCCGTCTGGCATCAGCCCGGTTAATTTGGTAGCGCTTAGACAGGATTCCGGCTGCCTCTTCCAGAGGAGTTTCCCGGATCAGATGATAAGCATATTCAGCTGCTGTCTGATTTAGGTGCAATATGGTAGAGGCGTTAATGATCATCAAACCTTGACCATCATCAGCTACACGGAGGTGCAGCCGATATTGAAGCTCAGCATCTGAAGGAGTCTGGTATTGATAGACGCCTGCAGGCAATAGCTCAGTAGGTTTAAAATAATCGGTGATGTTCTGGAAGAACTTGTTCATTTCTGCTCCTGTTCTCTCTTTATTTATATCACCATGTATCGTGCCGGATAAGGTCCTCCAGTGCTTTTCTGGTCTTAGGTTTGGGTTCATCAAGCGGATAGCCAAGCGGGGTAAAGGCGATTGGTTCCACATCGTCTGGGAGGTTCAGGAAGTCCCGGGCAGCCTGGGGGTTGAAGTCTCCGATCCAGCATGTGCCCAGGCCCAGATCAGCTGCCTGCAGAGTGATGTGGTCAACAACAATTGCGGCATCAACTGCCGCATAGCTCTGATTATCATATTTCTTTCGCATCCAGCCTTGATCGGGCTGACTGCATACACATAGAACGAGGGGAGGCTGTACAAACCAATCACGGTGATAAATACCCATCAGCTGATCTTCATTATTCTTCGTTTTGATGATGATGATCTGAAAAGGTTGTCGGTTGGCTGCTGTTGGCGCCAGCCGGGCAGCTTCCAATACCTTGGCAAATATCTCATCTTCGATAGGATCAGGCGAATAATTCCTGCAGCTGTATCTCTTTTGGATTAATTGTTCAAAATTCATATTTCACTCCTCTTGAGTTGAAATCTATCAGAAGATGTTCATTTGAGTCCAAAACCAGATTGTAGTGCCCGCACTCAGGATTCCCAGGCCTGCGCCTGCCAGGGTATCTGTAAAATAATGGACTCCCATTACTATCCTGCCCAGTGTGACCAGAACAGCCAGGGATATGGCTGTGGTAAGGAATAATGTGCTGTCTCCTAGAGCAGCCGGTACTATCAAGGCCAGGTACCAGATCCGTAGAGAATCACCGCTGGGGAAGGAAGAATCTGTTGGTTCAAGCGGCTGAAGCATGGCAATCGCTGGATGCGAGATATACGGTCGTTCGCGATTGGAGAGTTTTTTTACAAAGTGCTCAATTCCAACGGCCACGAAAAAAACTCCAGAAGCAACCGATCCCATTTTCCAGCCGAAACAGGTCAGGAACAACAGCATGATCAATGCAAATGAAGTCCTGCCAAAAAACCAGATTTCTTTGAAAAACACCAGCAGGGGATTGTTTTTGAATTTGTTTTGGACATACAGGACAATTTCTGGTTCAACCCGATCCGCCACGCCCAAGAGGTGGAAACAACCGATTACGATAAGAATCAATCCCAGTATGTAATAGATCATGATTCCCCATCCATCTGATCAGGCCAGACAGGATAAAACATCAACCATTGTTCTGGTGCGAGTTTAATGAATTCTTCAACTTTCTTTAATACACGTTCTGCATTAAGGATAATGTCATCCAGTTTGTTTTTATATTTATTGAGGGTGATCGGCTTGGAGATCCGCAATCCATATTTGCCATCAGTACCCATATATGCTGCGACCACGATGATAGGCACGTCTGCAGCCAGTGCGGTTGATATATAGCCCAGGGGAAGGGGGCTGGGCCTTCCGAAGAATTCTGCATGATGCCTTCTTTTACGGCCCGGAACGGGGCGATCCACACCGGTTGCAACAACTCCTCCCGCCTTTAGATATTCCACAATCTCCGCTTCCAGGCTTGAATCTCCAAGGGGGACAATACCCAAACCAAAAGATTCGCGGATCTTATTTTGCAGTTGGTAGCCGCTGCCCGGGTTTGGGAAGGAAAGGACTTTACCAATAAATCCACCTTTGACCAAGCGAGCCACCACCAGATCAAAATTACTTAGATGAGGTGCAACGACAAGATAGCCCTTTTCTTCTTGGGCGTAATTTAAAAAATCTGTCATTGACTCGGACCAAGGGGCAATGTTGTCCAATTTTTCTGGGTTATCGTAATAGTGGTAGAGGTCGAAATAACAATGACCTGCATGGGATAAAACCTGTTTGGTTCTCTGTACCAGCTCGCGGTCTGAGAGAGTTCCACCACTGACAACATTTTGGTTGCTGCGGACCGCGGTGGTGAGGTCCAGGTTTTTAGATGAACCCAAAATGGAGCTGAAAGCTTTAATTATCCAGGCTCCCATTTTGCGGGGCATGTGTTTTCCGATCAAGATCGATAATCGTACAGATAATTTACTGTTCAGAATTTTGTGCATTTTTTCTAACCATGTAATTTTGTGTATATGAATAGTTAGATTGAAGTGGCCTGAATTTCTTTTATTCCTTCAATCAAAACCGGCAGTCCGCGAATAACGCATAAACAGACGCTGATCCAGGTAAAGATCAAGCTGGTTTGGTAAACGAAATTTAGCCAGGGACCTGAGCTAGATTGGAGTGCCAAAGCCAAGGTAAGGAAAGAAGCAGCTGCCCCTTTTGCTGCTCCATAGAAAGCCCGCATAAATCGTGAACTGACCAGAAATTTGCTAAGGGGTGACTGGATCTGGTCGAATGCGCTCAGCCCGCTTTTCATTCGAACTGATCGGACCGCATCCACAGAGGTTCCGCGGATTATTACGATGATTGGTACTAGGACTGGAATAAGACCCATATGAGCATATGCAACCCAGAGAACGTATTCCAATGTTCTGTCAGTCGCGATATCCAATACACTACCAAGCAGAGATGTCTCATTCAGCTTCCTGGCAACCCACCCATCCAGGCTGTCTAAATTAAAAATAATTAATATGAGAAAGACATTCCAAAACATCAATGTCTGGTTTCCGTAATAAAGAATGCCCAGGTAAATAAAAAGAAGAGGAAATCTAGCCACTGTTATGATATTCGCCATATTTTTGGTCCTTGTTCAATCAGAATCGCAGGAATTTGAATAACGGTCCTTGTATAAAAATAGCAGCCGATGAAACTTGTGAGGAATAATAGCAATGTCAGTCTACCGATGATTATAACTCTCCGTTTACTTGATCTGGCCAGACCGGATAATACATCAACCACTGTTCAGGTGCGTGGTTGATCATTTCCTCAATTTTCTTTAGTACGATTTCGCCGTTGAGCATCATATTGTCCAATTTATTCTGATACTTTTTCAGATAGATCTTCTCTGAAAATCTGAAGTCGTAAAGACCTTCTGCCGTCATGAACGTGGATACGATAATGATCGGAACGTTTGCGGCCAGGGCCAGCGAGATATAACCGACCGGCAGAGCGCTTGGTTTTCCAAAAAAAGGCATCTGGTGTTTATATTTCCTGGTGAGGACAGGCCGATCTACTGCGGTAAGCGCCATGCCGCCGGATTTTAAATGCTCAACTGTCTCGTTAAAATAACTTCCTTCGTCTACTGGCACGATCTCTGCCCCTACCTGGGAACGGATCTTGTTGATCAATCCATATCCAGAATAAAGGGTAGAGAGAGTGAGGAGCTTGGCCCGGAAACCCTTATCAGTAATGACATGGAATAATAAATTAAAATTGCTGATGTGGGGTGCTATCACGAGAGCTCCGGCTTCCTTAGTAGCCAGATCGAATTTTATAATGAGTCTATCAGCAGTAGGAAATAGTGAGCCCATATTTTCTAGGTCGTCGATATTACGAAAGAAATCGTAATAACAGGTGAGCGCGTGCTTGATAACTGCCCGGGTTCTTTTATCCAGATCAGCACTTATCAGGGTTTCATTCTGGCTGATGACTTTCTGGTTAGATCTGACAGCCTTTATAAGATCCGTTTTTTTGAATCCCGCGATCAGAGAGCTGAGCGACTCAATTACTGTCAGGGCCATTTTTTTTGGTACCCATTGGCAAATTCTGATTCCGAGCAGGATGAGATATTTGTTGTTAAATTGTTTGACCAAACTCATATTATCTCTGTGATATTCTTATGTAATTATCTCTCAATTGTTGTCATAAATGATGATGCATAAGAAATTGTTATGAAAGGGGATATTTTTTTGAGACCCGCCGCAAAATCCTGAAATAATTGCTGATGTGTGATAAAGGGCTGATATGACTTTTTTCATCTGCATAGATGGTTGTGATTGGGACCCAATCGATTGAAAGACCGGCATAAAGGCATGCAAATATCATCTCTACTTCGAACTCAAAACCCATCTCTTGGCTTTCAAGCAGCAAGTTCATTACCTCGGCATCGATCAAGCGGAAGCCAGATTGATTATCATGGATGAGTTCTCTTGTGAGCCTATTCACGAGTACACCGCCAAGTGTATTGGCCAGCCGCCTCGTAAAGGGCATTTGTGTGAAATCCCTCATTCCAATGATCAAATTGACCTTGTTTTGCTGGTAGCTTTCCAGGAAAAGTGGGATTTCATGGGGATCGTGCTGCCCGTCAGCATCCAGGATTAATACAGCTTGGTAGCCATTTTCCAGGGCGAAACGAAATCCATTTCTCAACGCGGCGCCTTTTCCGAGGTTCTGCGGGTTCTGAACGATCAGCGCTCCTGCTTCTTTGGCGAGTTCCCTGGTGGCATCTGAAGATCCGTCATCCGAGACCAATACTGGTAGATAATTCATGGTCTCGAGAACAACAGTCTGGATCGCGCTCTCTTCGTTATAGGCCGGTATTAATGCAAGGATTTTTATATTCATATTCCGTTAATTGGGCGGAGGTATGATTGGTTCAACAATGCGAGGATGAGCCGCGTAGGCCAGGGGACAACCGGCACCGCATTCTTCCAGCAAGCTGCAAGTTTGGCATTCATCTGGGACATATCTTCTTTGGCGCAGTTCAAGTGAAAGATCATGTTCCCAGATCGATTTCCAAGGGTCTCTAAGTAAATTGCCGAGTTGGTGGTAGTAAGATTGGCAAGGGATCACACCGCCATCAGGTTCAACACACATATTATACAAGGCTGCAGTACAGCCCTTGACACCCAGCCCCATCTCCAGCGGATTGAAATGACAGTAAAGAGTGGGGGTATACCAGATCAATTTTGTCCCGGATTTTGAGGTTTTTCTCTTTGCCAGATCAAGCAGAGGCTTTAACTCTTCTTCAGTGAGCCCGGTGCCTACATCTTTGCCCCTTCCGGAATAGATCAAGGCATTGAGGCCAATAGTTGGTACTCCCAAATCAATTAAGAAGTCCAGCGTCTTTCCAATACTTTGATAGTTGTTTGTCAGCATAGTTGTGTTGGTCATCACAAACAGAGAACTATCAAGGGCGTTCTGAAGGCCGGCAATGGTTTGTTTCCAGGCGCCTTTTTTATTAACCATCTCGTCATGGATCTCTGGGTCATGAGATTCAACTGTTATCTGTATATGATCGAGTCCGGCTTCTACCAGACTCTGGACGAATTCCGGGTCAGATAATATACGGGCATTTGTATTTAGACCAGTGATCTGACCCAGGTTTTCTGCATGCCGGATCAATTCTGGCAGATCGTCCCGCAAGGTAGGTTCACCCCCCGTAAAGATCAAATGGGGGATATTTAAATCCCAGAGTCGGTCGATGATCTTTTTCCAGTCGGCAGTTCCCAATTCCGGATAGGATCTCAAGCGGGCGTTATAACAGTGAGGGCAATCATTATTGCAGCGATAGGTAACAGCTAGATCCATCCGGTAGGGTGCGGTAGGATGCTGGCTGTAGGGAGCGTTGATCTCAATCCCTGAGAATGTATTGACTGGTTTACCATCTGCCTGGATAAAGGCATCCAGATCAGCTGAGATCAATTTGATATCCTGGTCAACTTGATTCTCAACCTGGTCGAATCCTCGAATGAGTTTGATTTTGATCTCGTTAGGGGATGATCCATCCAGGTGGTAAAAAGCGATCATTGCCGCGCTGGGATTTAAATGCAGAATCGAACTGGCATTGATGACCAGGGTGCCGCAACCGTCCGGATCTATCCTGAGATGAATCCTGGTTTTCGTGAGGTCATCAGACTTCCGGAAATGGTACAGCCCGGGAGATAGTCCAGAGTTATTTGCCGCAGACCTGAATCTCCGCCTTTTCTGCGGTAGACCCTTATTTCTCGCGGTCTCCATATTACCTATCGTCCGCCGCCAGCACAAGCGCAAGCACAACCAGCGCAGGCGCAGGCGCAGGAAGAACCGCCGCCTCCGCTACTCCAGCCGCTTCGGCTCGATGTAGTGGTTTTAGGTACAGGGTTGGTCTTCTGGGTGATCCTGCTGGTGAAATCAGTGATATTGCCTACCACGTTGCTGGAAAAATTTGAGATACCAGTGGCCATGGAGGCTGCAAAATCGCCACCAGGTAGGTTTGGCAGAGCGCCGCCTCCAGTCGACCGGCTGGAAGGAGATGCTAATTTTGGCGAGCTCGGACCAGCGGTAGTGGTCCTGGAATAACCCGGGTCATACCTGTTCCACCACATCGGAAGGTAGACTGGACCTCTGCGGAATACATCGTTGGTCTTGTCTTCAAAATCTCCATCCAGCATGGTCCAACCCATGTGGTCATTGAATTTTTCACTCTTTACTTCGGGCGTCTCTGCATCTTCAACCTGTTTCCAGGCCCGTTTGATGATGTCTTCATAGTAGCGGACAGTTTCCCCATGGCTGAAACCTTCCATTTTTTTGCCGACACTCTTGATCAAGGCGATCATTAGATCCTGCAGTTCAGTTTTACGAACCCGGCTGCTTTCATTCTTAAAGGCTTTGATAAATTGGGTTTCATACTTGCGCAGGTTCTCTGGAATAGGGTCACTGAACTCCAGCTTGAGGGGATCCTGGTTGAGTACTGTCGCAGCATTCTTCTGCAGTAATGAGAAAAGGATCATAGTAAAGATCTTGTCCGCTGGCCTTTCCAACAATATTGCAGCCTCAATAGCGGTCAATCCGCGTTTGATGCCGTGGCCTTCGATGCGGATCTTTGGTGGAAGGTATTTCATTTTTCTCTTTTTGCTGCTGTTTACTGAAACAACAATGATCAGCACAAAAAAGAGCAGGAACCCTCCCGTGCAGAGCAGCCCAGTAACAGCTTCGGGAGAGATCCCCAGCTGCTGCCACAAGCTTGGTTTTGTGACTGCGGAGGCCGGAACATAGGATAATGGGAAGGAGGCGCCGAATTTATATTCTCTTGAGATGTTCCCGTCTGGATTGCGCCAGGTATAGGTGATCTGGTCCTGATTGTCCAATCCTGTGATCGGATCGCTGTTAAATCCGTTTGGGGCGTTGTGCCACCGGGGCTCTTCCGGTTTCACTCCAGGCGGCAGGTGAAAGGTCACTATCATGTCCGTGCTGCCAGTAACATATTCGGATCCAAAATAAGTGGGACTGAAAACAGCGCTGGCATAATCATCCGCCTCAGTATCTGGGAAGAGCACACCATCGATTCCGTTGATGAAGATCCGAACTGTACCGCGCCCTCCAGGAGGTATGGCTGATGCTCCCAGGCCAATCGCAACGCCAGACCCTGACCCTTCATAATCAGATCTTGAAATAGAGGAAAGTGCCTGGCCATTAATATCCGCGGACATATAGTTAGTAGAAAAATTGGAATTTGGCAAGCCAACATCCACGTATTCGATAGCATGACCTTCCGGCTGGTTGACAAACACAAATTCATATATCAGGTCCAGCGTTCCGTCATCTTCCCAATAAACATGCACGGCTTCCTTTTCAACATGAAAATAGTAACTTTGAGCCAGGGCAGATGTAGGAATGATCAGCAGAAAGATAATTATAAGAAATGCAGCAGTTTTTTTCATGGAATGCCTCTTCGGGGTTACCATTTGGGTTCCTCGGTCAGCTGATAGCTTGTTCCACAGAAAGGACAGGAAACGACCGGTGCGCCTGCAACCATAGCAATATGTTCGGGACTCAACTGGCCGCCGCAAGATTGGCAGGTCAATGTGTCCAGATTAACATCTCCCGAGAGATCGATCTGGACTTTGACTTCTTCCTCGCCAGGTTTTTTCCTGCCTAAAAACCAGATCAGGCCAAAACCAATTACGACGCTGATCCCGCCAATAATCAACCAGGCGGGTTGACCTTCAGATCCAAAAGCGCCCCAGACGAAAATCACTCCAAAAAAGATTGTGATGGCGGCGAAGATATAACCGATGATTTTTCCAGCAGACATTGATTTCTCCTCAGGTGGTATGGCTGGTCTCTATCATTACCAGCAGAAATTTCCTTCGTTCATCAAGGTGTTTATCTCCCAGGGAAACAGCAGATTTGGTACTTAACTTTATTATACCAATATCCTGGTTTCGCCAAGAGCGAGTTGCCTGAATATGCTTTCAGAGACACTTATTGGATATTGGTTCTAAGCTATAATATGGGTCATGGAACGTGAATTGGAACACCAGAGAATACGCGATTTGCAGGAACAGCTCCGCTACCATAATTATCGCTACTATATTCTAAATGATCCAGTAATCAGCGATGGGGAATGGGATGGCCTTTATCATGAGCTTCTTGATCTGGAGGTAAGACATCCCGAATTGAAAACCCAGGATTCTCCCACTCAACGGGCTGGCACCCAGCCATCCGATGCATTTGATCGACTTGAACATCCGGCACCGATCCTGAGCCTTGATAATGCCTTCTCGGCCGAAGAATTATTTGCCTGGCAGGAGCGTGTCAGCAAACTGGATTCCCGGGTTGCAGAATCAGCCTTTTCCCTTGAACCAAAATTAGATGGCCTTACAGTAGTCCTGCATTATGAAAATGGTATGTTTGCCCGGGGAGCTACCCGGGGAAACAGTGAAATTGGAGAGGAGATCACCGAAAATCTTAGAACAATCAGATCCTTGCCTCTCCGTATTCCCCAGGATCCAGACGGACCTGCACCTCCGGAGCTGCTTGTGGTACGGGGAGAGGCGTTCATCAGGATACCTGATTTTGAAAAGCTGAATAAAGGGCTGGAAGAAAGAGGGGAAAAAACCTATGTTAATCCCCGCAATACTGCAGCAGGGTCATTAAGACAGCTGAATTCTTCGTTAACCGCCAAGCGACCCCTGACCTTGCTGACCTATCAGATAGTGGCCAGTTCAGATGGGTTACCGCCCACACAAAAAGAAACCCTGGAATATCTGGAAAGAATGGGATTCCCGGTTCCTGAATATGATTTTTGTGATTCAATTCAGTCAGTGATCGATCAGCTGGATAAATGGGCCCAGCTCCGAAAAACACTGGATTATGAAATTGACGGGGTTGTGATCAAGATCAATGATCTGGTGCTGGCTGATTCACTGGGAGTGGTCGGCAAGGCGCCCAGAGGGGCTATTGCCTATAAATTCCCAGCCCAGGTTGTGACTACAAAATTGGAAGAAATCCGTATAAATGTCGGCAGAACCGGAGTGTTGACGCCTTATGCTGTTCTTGCTGCGGTGGAGATCGGAGGTGTGACGGTAAAGCAGGCCACACTGCACAACTTCGACTTTATATCCGAGAAAGATATTCGAGTGGGTGACCGGGTGATGGTGAAACGAGCCGGAGAAGTGATTCCCTATGTTATGGGACCGGTAATGGACCTCAGGACTGGAAATGAACAGGTTTTCTCTCCCCCAGATCAGTGTCCGGTATGCCGCGAACCTGTTGAGCACCTTGAGGGTGAAGTTGCCTGGTACTGTGTAAATGCCAGCTGTGAGGCCCAACTGATTCGAAATATTGAGCATTTTGTTTCCCGGCCGGCAATGGATATTGTTGGGATGGGAATAAAGATCGTAGAGCAGTTAGCCCAGGAAGATCTGATACGCAACGTCAGCGATCTATATCTCCTGGACAGGGAAGACTTACTGGCCCTGGATGGCTTCGGCGAGAAAAAAGTTGATAATTTAATGAATGCGATAGGGTTGTCCAAGTCACAGCCCCTGGCCAGATTGATCACTGCTCTGGGTATCAGAGGTGTTGGGGAAGTTGTAGCCCGCACCTTGGCATCCCGATTTGGCAGCCTGGATGCCCTCCAGGGTGCAACATATGATGATCTGGATGATATTGCCGGTATTGGACCCAATATTACCCAAGCTATCCTCGATTGGTTCGATATTCCAGGAAATCAAAAAATTTTAACATCATTGAAAAATTCTGGTGTCTGGCCGACGATGGAAATCTTGGAGCCAGATCAGACCGATCAATTGCCCCTGGATGGGAAAAGTTTTGTTCTGACAGGCACACTTGCAAGCTATACCCGCAATGAACTCAAGGAGCGTCTGCAATTGTTGGGAGGACGGGTGACTGGATCGGTCAGCGCGAAAACGGATTTCCTTGTTTTTGGGGAAAATCCCGGATCCAAATATGATAAAGCCTCAGAGCTTGGTATAACACTCCTTTCGGAAAGTGAAATTTTAGCGATGATCCAGGCAATTGTTGAAAAACAGGAGGGGGAATAATCTGACAGCTGCAAAAAGATTAACCCTCAAAAAAGGGCGCGAAAAACCTATCAAATATAAACATCCCTGGATCTTCTCCGGCGCAGTAGAGCGCGTGGATGGCGATCCAGCTCCAGGCGAAACCATAGAAATTCGCAGCTTCGGTGGTGAATTCCTGGCACATGGAGCATTCAGTCCTGAATCTCAGATCCGGGCCAGAGTCTGGAGCTGGCGGCAGGACCAGGCTATTGTGGCCGATTTTTTTAGATCAAAAATCAAAAAAGCTATCCAGTATAGGGATAAGATCAAGTATGACTATCCGATGAAGCGTTTGATACATGCTGAATCCGACGGTCTTCCCGGCCTTGTTGTGGATCAGTATGGGGATGTCCTTGTTATGCAGCTGCTCAGTGTGGGCCCTGAGCTCTGGAGAGATGAACTGATCCAGATCCTTGTCGAGGAAACTGGGGCCAGATCCATCTATGAGAGATCGGATGTAAAGGTCAGAAAGTTGGAAGGTTTGGAACCTCGCACCGGGCTGTTATTTGGCCTGGAGCCAGAGGAGTTATTGCCGATCGAACAAGGCGGTTTGCAGTACTGGATCGATGTCCGGAAAGGACATAAAACAGGCTATTATCTGGACCAGCGGTCTAACCGGAATAAAGTGGCGAAATTATGTTCCGGGTTGAATGTTCTGGATTGTTTTTGTTATTCTGGTGGGTTTTCGATGCAGGCTCTGAAAAATGGCGCTGAGTCTGTAACGCTGGTAGATGAGTCTGAAAGTGCTTTGAAACTGGCAGAAAAACATATTCTTTCCAATCAACTTCCTGGGGACTGTATGGAAACCCAGAAGGGGGATGTTTTTGAGGTCCTGCGGAAATTCCGGGATCAGGCGAAAAGCTTCGACGTCATTATTTTAGATCCACCTAAATTCGCCCCAACGGCTTCTTTTGCAGACAGGGCGGCCAGGGGCTATAAGGATATCAATTTACTGGCTTTCAAATTGCTTAAGCCAGGAGGGCTTTTAGCGACTTTTTCCTGTTCCGGCGGGATCAGCAGGGATTTCTTCTTAAGAATTCTGTCAGGAGCCGCTTTAGATGCTGGAGTTAATGCTAGAATACAACTACATATGGGACAAAGTGCGGACCACTCAATAAACTTGAGATTTCCGGAAGGGAGTTACCTCAAGGGTTACGGCATTCGTGTCGATAAAGAGGAGGTTTGAGATGTATAAAGATGCCGGTCAGGGACTGGTTGAATATTCCCTGATCTTATTGTTCATCGCATTAGCCATAATACTTATTTTATCTATTTTTGGTACTGAGCTGGCTGATGTTTACAGCAATATCATCGAAAATATTCCTTAAACAATTTATAATATATAGAGTAATTATTACATTCTAATGATCAAAAAAAGCGAGGATTATCCTCGCTTTTTTGTTGAAAAACACCAATTTTTAGATAGGAAAGTATCAGCGATCCGATTCTGAGAGAGGGGTTTTCCCGGAAGGATCAAAGACATAAACTCGATCACCGAGGTCTGCCCAGTCAAACAGCCAGTGGGAATCGCCAACCGACAGGTTCACGCAGCCATGAGATTGGGGGTAGCCTAAACTTGCCCGCCAGTATGCACCATGGAAGGCTCTGCTTTCATCAAAGTACATCGTCCAGGGGACGCTTTCCAGATTGTAGGCAATTGAAGGATCGGTCAACCAGCGCATGCGGGTCACGTCCTCTTTTTCTTCGATAGTAAAAATGCCTGGATAGGTGTAAAAAGGATTTGAACCAGACGCGATCAGTGTGGCAAAAACGAGCTCTCGATCATCATAAACTGCCAGGGTCTGTTCATATAGATTCACTTCTATCCAACGATTCCAGGCCATTCCTTCTGGAGGACTGGAGCGAGGTGATATTTTAGCAACCGCTGTCTGAATGACCCATTCATCTGGTCCGATCAGGTACCAATCCAATTTTCCTACAGTTTCCACATCATAGATTTGCACCAACTGCTGGTGTTCCAGGTAGCGGCCAGTATAATCGTCGTTATCGTAACCAGGTGTATATTTGGTTTCTGTTTTACCGCCTGGTGAGAACATTGATAAGACCCACCCGAAATCATTTTTTGGTGTTTCTATAAATTCCACTCCCTGAAAGAGAGGCACATCTGTGATCAGCAGGTCACCAGAAGACATCCAGCCTATCCCCGTATAGTGGTAGTACTTTCCACGGCTGTATTCTGATTGGGAAATTGAAACGTAATTGAATCCAGGTGTGATCCAGCGGACGATATTCTCTTTATTCTTGTTTATGGCGTCGTTGAGGGATTGGTAAATTGGCGCCCGATTCGAACTGACATAAGCGTACCTGTATTCCACATCCGATAGTGATGGGTCAGGTTTGTTATAAAGAAGGGGGGTTTCAGGAAAAGTGATCCCTTTTTCGGCCATATTAAGCAAATAGGTTGTCGGGCCTGAAGGATTGCAATCCTGGGTTGTGTCGAAAAACATATCAGGTGGACAGAGAGGCAAGGACCCTTTCTCTGGACCGTCAGCTGAAACCATGCCGGGAGTAAATAGATATATAAACCCTGTAATCAGCAGGGCGATGAATAATTTTGATCTGTCCATAAGTTTATTTATTGTTCTTTTACATCAGCAGGTAGATGCTGTACATCAATTGTGGCATCGTCACAAAAGATCATCGCTCTTTCTATGACGTTCCGTAACTCCCTGATATTACCCGGCCAGGAATAATTTTTCAACAATTCGAGGGCAGCCGGGGTCATATTTTCGATATTGATGCCCATCTTGGGGTTGTTGGTTTTAATGAAATGCCCTGCCAGACCGGGGATATCTTCTGGGTGTTCCCTGAGGGGTGGAATCTCTATATTAATAACTTTCAGACGGTAATACAGATCTTCCCGGAACTCGCCTTTTTCGATAAGATCCTTCAGATTCTTGTTGGATGCAGCCAGGATCTGGACATCCACCTGAATAGAGGTCGTACTGCCCACCCGGCGGAAAGATCGTTCTTCAAGAGCCCGGAGGACCTTAGCTTGCATATCCGGCGACATTGACGAGATCTCGTCCAGGAAGAGGATACCTTCATCGGAAACCTCTATCAAACCGCGCTTCCTTTTCTGTGCCCCAGTAAACGCGCCGGCTTCATAACCGAAGAGTTCAGATTCAAGCATAGTATTCTGGACAGCTGCACAATTGATGTCGATAAAGGGTTTGTCACTGCGTGGACCCATGCGGTGAATGGCCCGGGCCACCACTTCCTTACCAGTACCAGTCTCACCTGAGATAAGAATGGAAGTGGAGCGTTTCGCAGCCCTTTGGGCTTCTATGAACACTTCTTTCATAACCTCGGAATTGATCACGATAGAATCCAAAACTTCGCGCTGGGAGCGCCGGAAATGAGCCAGCTCTTCCCTCATTTCCACGATATCCTGGGCCCGTTTAATGCTCTGTTCCAGGCGATCGAATTTTATTGGCTTCTGAATGAAATCATGGGCCCCATTCCTCATGGCTTCTACGGCCATTTCGATCTTGCCGTGAGCTGTAATCATGATAATAGGAGGGCGGAAGGCGAGTAGGGCTGTCTCAGCCAGGAGATCAGGACCGTAACCATCTGGCAGCTGCACGTCCAGCAGCACGATATCTGCTTCCTGGGCTGAAAGATGTTTGCGGGCTGTTTTTAGATCGGCGGCCAATAGAACTTCATAGCCCTCCGACTCCAGGTATGCCCCGATATTATTCCTGGCATTCTTTTCATCGTCAACGAGCAAGATGGTTGCTGTCATTACCTGGGTTCCTCCTGCGTAACTCCGGGAAGGATGATCTGAAACGAGGTGCCTTCAGGGAGGGGTTCTAGTGTAATTGTACCTTCATGCATGGTAATGATCTGTTTTGTAATTGATAACCCAAGTCCTGTGCCATCTTGTTTGGTGGTGAAAAAGGGCTCAAAGATGCGGCCCTGATCTTCGGGTGGGATTCCCGGGCCTGTATCCAGCACATCAACCTGAACTCCAGGTGTGCCCGTGGTTTTCTGAATGGGTTTAAGTCGGACAGAAAGAACTCCGCCGCCAGAATCTTCCATGGCTCGCACAGCATTGCTGATCAGGTTATTGAAAACTTGGCCTAAGGCGCGATCGTCGCCGGGTACCAACGGCAGATTATCTTCAACTTTTAAGACATGTGAAACCGAGGTCCTCTTCATACGGGGAACCCAGCGGTTCAAGATTCTTTCAATCAAGACCGGTAAGTCCAGTGGGGTTCGGTGATAACTTTGAGATTTTGAAAAAGTTAGTACGGTATCAACGATATGGGTCAATCTATCACAATCGTCATTGATTCCTTTTAACACATCTCGCTGCTTAAAATCCGCAGGAAGGATCTTATCCAGAAGCTGGATCCCAGATGTTATGTTGTTGATCGGGTTGCGGATCTCATGGGCGAATATGGCGTTCATCTGCCCCACAAGAGCCCGGCGCTCAAGCTGCTGGGTCTGAATGCGAACTTTTTCTTCTTTACTGATATCCTGCACAAAAATCAAAATTCCCTGGATCTTATCAGATTCCGGGCTGGTAACCGGGAAAGTTTGGATCAGGGCGGGAAAAGCGCTACCATCCCTGTGGTGGATCTCAAGCTGACCAAGATCGTGAGTGGGTATATTTTCCAGGGCGTCCTGCAGTGCGGGAGTTAATCTGTCTGTCCCGATGATCACATCATCGATATGGCGGCCGACAACTTCTTGTTCTGCGTATCCCAGGATCTGTTCTGCAGATGGATTAACCTGTTGGATCAGAAGATCTGGTCCTAAATATAATATGCCCTCAGGAATATATTTATTGATCGTATCGCCAATAGCTTTCTTCAGGGTGGTTATTGTCAACCGGTCATTTAGATTTGATTTCAGGATAAAATTGTTGAAAACTCCCTCTGTAGCAGCGACCAGAAGTTTCATCCCGGCTAAGGCCACTTTTTTATCAGGTGCGGGGGACTTTTCTGATCCCATGGCGACGATCAGGCCGCTGATGGCATTGGTATCATTCAAAGGCGAGGATATCACAAACGAGGAGCCTTTCTCGGCAGCTCTTTCCATCAAGGGAGAGAGAGGGGGTTTAAAAGGCGGGGAAAAATGGCTGTCTTTATAATGCGAGAAAAAATCCGTTGTTGATATTGTCTCCGGCAAAAAACCGGAGGGATTGTCAAGCAGAACGGCTTTTAACTGAGGATGATTGGAGTCTATTTTGTATATGCCGAGCGATTCTGCATCCAGAATGTCCTTGCCTACCTGGAGAATGATATCCAGTGCTTGTTCCAGGGTTGATTGGTAAAAGATTTGAACAAGAGCCAGGATGCCATCCAGCTGAAATGCTTCGTGATCTGCCAGGCTTTTATTTTTGAGATTTCTTGAAAAAGGCGTGAGACGGAAGACAGAATACCGCCGGTCCTTTCCTAGTGCCTTGGCTTGTACGATAGCCTCAGTTTTTTGTTTACGGCGATTAATCAGTTCAAACCTGCATCCCTGGAGGCTGTGAAGCTCCAGATTCAAGGTGTCATCTGTGAGTATTGATTGGATGCCTGGCAGCAAAATGTCCAGACCGATTTTAAGGAGTTCTTTCCGAGTATATCCAGTTAACTCCGCCATGGCAGCGTTGGCGGCCATGATGCCCAGATCAATATTTGAGACAAGGATTGAAGGATCCGGCGATATGTCCAGTAGATGGCTTACCTCCGCGGTCAGCAAATCAATATCTTTTGGCGATCTGGATGAATTTGGTAACAAATATACCTTAAACCTTTATACTTTCTGGCGCATCCGGGAGGATAGAATCCCTTCCATCGCCCGATATTTTGCGACTGTTCTTCGGGCTATATTATACCCGGCGTTTGAAAGTTCCTCTACCAGCTCAGTGTCCGTTAGCGGTGTATTCTCGTTTTCAACCAGGCGAAGCAAAGTTGTCCGGACGGGCAAGCTGCGGTCGAAGAACCGCTTGAGAGGAATGATCTTCCGATTAGGGAGTTGAACGGATTTATCTGATACTGCCCGGGAAATCGTAGATTCATGCACGCCCAACAATTCAGACATTTCTGCCTGGGTTTGAGGCTGTATCTGAGCAGGATCTCCGCTGAGAATATATCCTCGCTGTTCCTTGACCAGTTCAGTCATCAGCTGTTCCATGGTGTGGTTGCGCTGCTGAAGGCATTTGATCAAGAGGGATGCGTTTTCAATATCCTTGGCCCAGGCTTCGGTTTTGTTTTCGGGCGCCTGTTTTTGAGCCTGTTTGAATAACGGATTGACGCGCAAAGTACCTCGATAGGGGCTGATGATTTCAACCATCAAGCGGTGATTAGGCGAGTTATCAACTTCCTTGAGAATGATATCCGGCTTGTGGTAGGCCTGGGTAGATGATTCGCTGGGTTGTCTGTGATCTCCCCAGAATGCGCGCCCTGGGTAAGGATTCAAGTTGGCTTTGATAAATTCTGCAATCTCTTGGGCGTGATCAAGGGAGGTATTGAGTTCTTTGGCTAGATTGCGGTAGCTGTGTTTTGAGAGATCCTTCAGACCGATCCGAATTGCTTCTTCTGCCAGATAAGGAACCTTGACATCTTCTTTTAAAAGATCTAGCTGGATTAACAAGGCTTCTTGGGGAGAGGAAGCGCCTACGCCAGTTGGTTCAGCGCGTTTGATAATATCTGCCACCCGAGTCACCCGGGAAAGAGGCACGTGGTAGAACTGGCTGATCTCTTCCAGGGGAACTTCCAATAATCCGTCTTCGTTAAGGTTATTGAGTATATGAGCAGCGATCAAACGTTCATCTTCCTCGATCTCAGGAGCGATTTGCCGCAGCACATAAGAAGGAAGATCCTCGACGGCAGCCGCAAGATTATCATATGAAATTTCCTGAGGGGAGCTCAAATTCCCATTTTTGTTATATTGGGTTGGGAAGTCATCAGGAGAAGATATAAAAACGATTGGTTCATCCAGCTGAGTATCAAAGGGCTGGCTGCACATAGGGCAGGGGCCGGGAGTGGATAGGATTCTACCGCAGCTGGGGCAGCGGCTGTCCTCCACTACTTCCAGGGCAGGGTTATTTGCCAGTTCAGTGCGAATCTTCTGCCGGATTTCAGTAGCGGGCATTTGCAGCAGAGACATTGTCTGGGCGAGGTGAGCGGTAATCTGGGGGCGCAGCACTTGGTTTTGAACTTGAAACATATCATCCTCCTACAGAAGTATAGCGTTGTTGTCTATTTGTTGCAAGATGTATGCCAAACAAGATGCAATTTTTGTACCGGGGGATTTGTAGGGGTGAATTGCCTTATAGGGCGGGGCTGAGTGGTAGAATGAATTTCGGTTCTAATTCTGAATACGCTGACCATAAACAAGCTCATTATTGCGTGTAGGCATTATGTTATTTGCATATAAACCAGTAAAACAGATCCTGTTAATCGCCATAATGACCATCGTGGTGGGGTTGTCTGGATGCCAAACGTTGAAAATGAGTCAGAGGGATCTTCCTATATTCAACGCTGAACGGGCTTACCGGGATGTAGAATACCAGTTAACGCTCGGCCCCCGCATTCCAGGAACCATAGGCCACGAGCAGATTCTGGATTGGATGCAGGCTGAATTGGAATCCAGTAAATGGCTGGTAGAAAGACAAGAGTTGTTAATTAACGGGAAGAAGGTGATAAATCTAATAGCTAGCAGAGGAGCAGGAGACTATATCTTGCTGGGTGCTCATTATGATACGAGGATATTAGCTGATCATGATCCTGTTCCTGCCTTGCAAAATGATCCTGTGCCGGGAGCAAATGACGGCGCTTCTGGAGTTGCAGTTCTTCTGGAACTTGCTAGAACATTGCCGGAGGATCTTCCGATAGCTATAAAACTTGTATTATTTGATGCAGAAGACAATGGAGGAATCGATGATTGGGATTGGATACTGGGATCGCGTGCCTTTGTTCGAGAATTAATTGACAAACCATCAGCAGCGGTCATTGTGGATATGATCGGAGATGCTGATCTGGAGGTGTATTATGAACGGAATTCTGATGTTACCCTGATGGAAGAGATCTGGCAGCAAGCCAGGAAATTGGGATATGAGAACATATTCATCCCGGAGTACAGGTACTCAATGCTTGATGACCATACTCCTTTTGTCGAAGCCGGTATACCGGCGGTGGATTTGATCGATTTTAGTTATCCCTACTGGCATACTACCAGCGACACGCTGGATAAGGTTTCACCTGAAAGCCTAAAGGTCATTGGTGATACGCTGACAGCGTGGTTGTTAGAAAAAGAATAATTGCAAGAAAGGGTATTAGAAGATAATGAGTAAAAATAATCAACCAGCAAGCTTAAGGGTGGATCGTGCCTTACTGGTAGGTGTTGAAATATCTGATAATAAAAAGATATTGTCATTGGACCACTCTTTAGCAGAATTAAAAAGACTTGCAGATACGGCAGGATTTGAAGTAGTTGGGGAAGTGACCCAGAAACTGGATCATCCCAATTCGAAAACTTTTATCGGATCAGGAAAGGTGAATGAGGTGAAATCGATCGCTGATGAATTAATGGCGGATGTGATCCTCTTTGACGATGAACTTTCACCGCGTCATCAGCGGGAACTTGAAGAGACCATTCAGACGGATATCCGGGTTATTGACCGAACGGCACTGATTCTGGATATCTTTGCCCAACATGCCAATACCAGAGAAGGCGCCCTACAGGTTGAGTTGGCGCAATATGAGTACAGACTGCCGAGATTGACGCGAGCCTGGACTCACCTGGTCCGACAGGCTGGTGGAGGTGGGGGCAGGACAGGAGGCACAGCTGGCGTTGGGCTCAGGGGGCCTGGTGAGACCCAGCTTGAGGTGGATCGGCGGGATATCAGGCGCAGGATCAGCCACTTGAAAGCGGAGCTGGAAAAAGTCCGGGCCCATCGGCAGCGCCACAGAACCCGAAGAAAGGAATCGCGAATTCCTGTAGTTTCCCTGGTGGGATATACCAATGCTGGGAAATCAACGCTGTTAAACCAGATTTCCGATGCAGAGGTATATGTGGCGAATAAGCTGTTTGCAACGCTCGACCCTACGACCCGCCGGGTATCTTTGGCTGATGGCCAGCAGATATTGGTGACTGATACGGTAGGTTTCATCCAGAAACTACCAACGACACTGGTAGCGGCCTTCCGGGCCACTTTGGAAGAGATTGCGGAAGCTGATCTGCTTCTGCATATTGTGGATGTAACCCATCCGCATGCCATGTCTCATGTCGAAGCTGTTCACAAAACACTTGAGGATATCGAAGCAGATCAGATCCCCTCTCTTCCCGTGTTGAACAAGATCGATCGGTTGGAAGACTCGGAACAAGCCCAGGCAGCCCTGGATACCTTTCCGGACGCTGTTGCTATTTCTGCTTTGCGGGGTGACGGGATAGACAAATTATTACTAACGGTACAGGATAAGCTGTTCGAATCCTACCAGTTCGTAACTGTAGAACTGCCGTATAGTGAGGGTAGTTTGATCTCCCTGTTCCATGAAGAAGGACAGGTTGATTCTGTCAAGAATGAATATGAAGGTGTGACTATCCAGGGCAAACTGCCCATACGCTATCTCACCAAATACAAGAAGTTCATTGTGGATGGTTTTTTGCCCTGAGCAAAGATCAAGAAACAGAGAAAATAGATTTACTTCGGCCCTGCAAGGAGCACCTCTTGCGGGGTCGTTTTTTCATACCGTTTCATATTGTTCTTGAATTGGATAACGAGATCCTGGATGGTATTTTTATAAGCTGTTTTATCTGGCCAGGACTCAGCCGGGTTAAGGATCTCATCCGGAACCCCCGGGCAGAATTGAGGTATCTCAAATCCGAACCAGGGATCAACCTGGTAATCAACATGATCCAATTTTCCTTTCAGAACTGCAGTTAATAAAGCTCTGGAATGAACAATTTTTATCCGGGAACCAATTCCAGATGGGCCACCTACCAACCCGGTGTTCAGCAGCCAGGTTTTAACATTGTATTTGCTGATATTTTCTTTAAGTAATTCTGCGTAATAGGCGGGGTGGAAAACCATGAATGGAGCCCCGAAACATGCACTGAAAGTCAGCTCGGGAGCTTCCCCGACACCAGCTTCCGTACCACCAACTTTGGAGGTGTATCCAGATATAAAATGATACAGGGCCTGATTCTCAGAAAGACGGGCGATCGGGGGTAATACACCATTTGCGTCAAAGGTCAGGAAAATAATATTATCCGGATGGCCTCCCCGTTTTGAAGGCAGCGCATACGGGATGCAGGTGAGTGGATAAGAAGCACGGGTATTTTTTGTAATGGAATCGTCAAAAAGGTCAGCTTCTCTGGTTTCGGGATCCAGGATCACATTTTCGAGAATGGTTCCATATTTCCTGGTGCATGCGAAGATATCTGGCTCAGCTGTGCTGGAGAGGTCGATCACCTTGGCATAGGATCCATCCTCAAAATTAAAAATCCCTTCTTCGTCCCAGCCATGTTCGTCATCGCCAATCAGGTGGCGCTCAGGATCGGCTGAGAGTGTAGTCTTTCCTGTGCCTGATAAACCAAAGAATAGGGCTGAGTCACCCTCACTGCCAACATTTGCCGAACAATGCATGGTCAGGATTTTCTTTTTGGGTAGATAATAATTGATTGCGGTGAAGATTGATTTTTTGATTTCACCACCGTATCCCGTACTTCCGATCAGGACCAGTCGTTTGGAAAAGTCCATCAGGATCAAGGTTTCGGAGTTAAGTTTTTCCAACTCTGGAATGCCCTTAAAATCAGGCAGGGAAATAACGGTAAATTCAGGATGGAAATTATCTCCAAATATCGCTGGTTCATCGGTGATAAACATATTCTTGGTGAAAAGTCCCTGCCAGGCCCAAGTAGTGATCACCCGGATGGGTATCTGGTGATTCGGGCTGGCCCCAGCTATGCCATCTTGAATGAAAAGATCTTTATCCTTAATATATTCCTTCATCCTGGCAAATACCTTATTAAAAGCCGCTTCACTGTAGGGGATGTTATATTCTCCCCAGGATATATCCGCTTCAGATCCTGCTTCGCGGACAATGAATTTGTCATTAGCCGATCGGGCTGTTCGCTCTCCGGATCTGACTACCAGGGCATCGTGCTTACTTTTTATGCCTTCGTCCCGGTATAAGGCTTCCTGGTAATACTGATCTCTGTCCAAGTTCCAGTAGGCTTTCCTATAGCCCGCTAATCCCAGGTACTCCAGTCCAAATTGGCTCAGTTTATCCTCAGCTTTGTTCTCAGCGGGTGTTGGATGTATTTTTTTCATATTATTTTGATAACTCCCAATCGCGAACCATTTTTTGTCCACCTATGATGATCTCTGGAGACGATTCCGGATCGATCACCCAACGTATGCGAGCTGCGCTTTTTATGATCTCATCTGTGGAACATGTGAAACTCAATCTCAAGAATCCTTCCTGTCCAAATGCTATACCAGGTACGGTTGCCAGGAAGGCTTTTTCGAGCAGAAGCTGGGCTAATTCCTGGGAATCGTGATGGATCGAACGAAAATCAGGGAAGCAATAGAACGTCCCTCCGGGTTCGTTCACTTTCACACCTTTGATCTTCTTGAGTTCTCCAACCAGGATATCTCGGTTGGTTCTAATGAATTTCTTAAGATCTGATAAGGTATCACCACCCTGGGTCAGAGCGCCCACCGCAGCCGCCTGCAGCAGGGACGAAGCGCCGGACGTGGAGTGGCTCTGGATCTTGTTCATGGCTTGTATGACCGTTTCAGGGCCAATCGCCCAGCCAATCCGAAAACCAGTCATGCCGAAGGTTTTGGAAATTCCATTAATGATGACCAGATGTGATTTATCAAACTTCTTGGATGTAAAAACATAACCCGGGACCCATTGAGCTGGTTCAAAGAGCAGCTGGTGATAGATATCATCCATGATCAGGAAGATATCCTTGGATTCACATAGATCAACAAGGGCAGCAACTAGTTCTGGTGGATATACAGCGCCTGTGGGATTATTAGGAGTATTTAAAAGAATTGCTTGAGTTTTCTCTGTCAGGGCACCTTTGATTGTTTCCATATCCGGGATGAACTCATCGTTAGTTCCTACAAAAACAGGTATTCCCCGCGCCAACTTAACCATCTCCGGGTAGCTGACCCAATATGGTGAAAAAAGAATGACTTCATCCCCCGGGTTCAGTAGAACCTGGAGCAAATTGTAAATTGCTTGTTTGGCGCCAACTGTGACTGTTATATTCTTCAATCCTGGTTTGCGGCCGTAATGATCCCTGGTATATTCCTGGATAGCCAATTTCAATGATTGAGTGCCACTGGTTGGGCTGTATTTTAACTGCCTTGAATCAAGAAATTCACTGGTGATTTTTAGAACACTTTCCGGGAAATCGTTCAAGGGTTCACCAATGCCTAGGTTGATAACGTCAGCACCGCCTTCCCTGAGCTGATTAGCGATATCATTTAAAGCCAATGTAGGGGAACTTTGGATCTGGGATATCAAATAACTGAGATTATACATTTTGAGGTAAGCCTTTTCGCTTCTGAAACTGAAAGTCCGTTATTTTGTGAGGGTTACTTTTGTTAAACCGCGGGGAGTGTCTGGATCAATCCCTTTGATCAAGGTTAAATGATAACTGAATAGTTGGGCTGGAATAATGGCGACTAGAGGTGATAACCACTCCGGGATACCTTCTGGCAGCGGCAGGGGACAATCTGCGATTTGCAGCAGGTCCTGATTTTCAGAGATGATAAAAAGATCCGCTCGATGGATTTCTTTGAGTTTCTTTAATAAGGCAGCCATATCTTCTAATACATCACCTTGTGGAGCAACCGCGAAAACTGGAAATCCGTTAGATACCAGGGCTATCGGCCCATGAAGGAAATCAGCCGATGAATATGGCTGAGCTACTACATAAGTCAGTTCCTTAAGTTTCAAGGACCACTCAAACGCGGTTGAGTAATTGAACCCTCTTCCCAGAACTACACATTGATTCATATAGCGATAACGTAAAGCGAAGGTCTGGATCTGATTTTCTTGTTCAAATAATGCTGCTAAGAAATTGGGTATCTCGGTAAGCTGTTTCCATGGTTTGGGATCCCCTGTCCAGGCTGCGGATAACATTGCAATCGCTCCCAGCTGAGCGGTATATGATTTGGTCGCTGCGACGGATAACTCAGGTCCTGCCTGGATGTCGATCACATAATTCGCTTCAAGTCCCAGCGGAGAATTGGGGCGATTGGTAATTGCGAGAGTGCTGCATCCCTGGTGGTTGGCTTCTGTAAGTACAGCCAGAATATCAGGTGACTCACCGGATTGACTGATGCCAACAACCAGGTTATCACCTAGAAGGGGAGGATTCTGATAGACGCTGAAGAGGGAAGGGGCAGCCAGGGCAACCGGAATTTGATTATTATAGCCCCAGACATATTTTGCGTAGCGTGCCGCATTATCTGATGTACCCCGGGCTGCAATAAATATCCCCGAGGGCTTTCCGATCGAGTCGGCAATGGATTGAATTGGATCAGCCTGATTATTGAGCAGGTTAGTGATACTTTCCTGCTGTTCAAGTATTTCATCTCGAAGGGCCATGATTAGTTTTCCCGGATGATATTTGCTCCCAGTGAGCGAAGTTTTTCATCAATCCTCTCATAACCACGGTCAATTTGAGCCACATTCCTGATGACAGACTCGCCTTTCGCAGCCAGGGCAGCCAGGACAAGTGCCAGGCCGGCACGGATGTCTGGACTATCAACATTGCCAGAGAAAAGTTCAGAAGGTCCATTTACGATACACCGGTGGGGATCGCAGAGAACTATTTGTGCTCCCATGCTGGTTAATTTATCAGTGAAATACATCCTGCCCTCATACATCCAATCATGGAAAAGCACATTGCCGGCGGATTGGGTTGCAACCACGATGGCAATGCTCATCAGGTCGGACGGGAATGATGGCCAAGGCATTACTGATATCTCGGGTATGGCTCCCCGGAAATCCGGTTTGATGACTTTCTTTTGTTCTGATGGAACAAAAAGATCTTCACCCCTTACTTCCCAGCTAACACCCAGTCGCTGAAAAACCTGGGAAATCATCCCCAGATATTCCGGACCAGCCTGGCGGATGGTGATCTCTCCCCCTGTTACAACCGCTGCTCCAACATAACTGATAACTTCAAGGTAATCCGGTCCAACCGTAAATTCGCCTCCGTCAAGATTTGAAACACCCTGGATGTGGAGGGTATTGGAACCCAGTTGGGTAATTTTTGCCCCCAGGATATTCAGGAACTGGCATACTTCCTGGACATGAGGTTCAGAAGCAGCGTTACGGATTATGGTTTCACCTTCTGCTAAAACTGCAGCCATAACTGCATTTTCTGTAGCAGTTACACTGGCTTCATCAAGAAGGATCTCAGTTCCAACTAATTTGCTGGTTGTGAACTCGAAGATCTTATTTTCTTTTTTATAGGTTGTTTTCACTCCCAGCGCTTCCAGGGCCAAAATATGTGTATCCAATCGGCGACGGCCGATCACATCGCCGCCTGGAGGTGGAAGCTGGAGTTCTCCCGTTCGGGCAATGACAGGTCCTGCCAGCAGGATCGATGCCCGGAATTTTGTACAAAGTTCTGGATCCAGGTTAGAGCAGTGGACCTCGTTTGCATGAATTTCCCAGGAATGATTGCTAAGATGAGTTACCTCAACACCAATGCTCTCAAGAAGATCGCGCATGGCTTTGACGTCATTGATTTCTGGTAGATTGTGCAGTATTACCGGTTCAGTGGTCAGGATGCAAGCTGCCAAAAGGGGTAGGGCAGCATTTTTATTTCCTGATGGAGTGATCTCTCCGCTAAGGGGGATACCGCCCTGGATGATAAATTTATCCATGATTATTCCTTTTACTGCTTATGAGATCGACCTTAGTTTTACCATAACTTTCTAGACCAGGAAGATCGAATTTGATTAATCCCAGGACAGGATGACAGGGTCGTCTTTTTCTAGTCCCAGAAGAGCCTTGGCAGAAGATTGGTTGGCTGCGATTTCCAACAGCCCTGTACTGCCAATCAAACCTGCGCATGAATCTGGATCGATTGAACTAAATGTCTGAACAAAAGGAAGTTGTTGTTCATTAACCTCAATTCGCAATTGGGAAGCGTCGTTAATAAAAAGTTCACTACCATCGATCCACGATCTAAATTGCAGATTGTTGTTTTTGTACTCGAACGCTCCCAGCGAAGTGAATAGATTGCCAAAATGATCCCGGGAAATGATCTCCCCCTTCAATAAATTTTCATTAATAATGAGGGCTGGTTGAGGAAGTTTATTAAGATTATTTAGGTGTGATCCAAACTGGTCGCCAGTGACAGACCCGGCCGCAAAAGCAGCTGCCGGCGCGAAAATGTCCCGACCATGGAAAGTTTTTGATGAGTTTGACCTTTGAAAATCCGGATTAGATAGTTCCCAGCAGGAGAAATCCGAGTTGTAGAGCATATAACTGAAAAGGCCATTATCAGGTCCAATAAAGATTTGGTCCCTGGATTTCAGGTAAACAGCCTTCCTTCCAGTACCGACACCCGGATCGACAACGCATAAAAATATCGTTCCTTTGGGAAAATCGCGGGAGGCTTGCCAGAGGACAAAGGCCCCGCGCTGAATATCTCCAAGTGGAATTTGATGTGTGATATCTATCAAAGGGATTTCCGGAGTGATACTGGTTATGATTCCCTTCATGATGCTGACATAAGGATCATCCAGTCCAAAATCCGTGATCATTGCAATACAGGTAGGTTTCATGGATCCATCCAATAAGGGCGTAATATGTCTTCATAAATTATAATACGTGCATGTTGACTTTAATCCTGGCAATTGTCCTCGGCCTGATCGGCTCCATGATAGTTAATTATCTCAGCGACGTCCTGCCTTTTACCCGTAAACTTGGCTGGCCGTTGTGTCATAATTGTCAGTCTCGTTTGCCTCTTAGGTTCTATCTATTTAATAGTCCTTGTGATGATTGCGGCGCAAAACCATCCATCAGACATTGGGCGGTATTCATTATTGGCCCGATCCTTGCTGTATTGATGCATCAATATCCGATATCAAATCTGGGATTTTGGGGTGGGATTTTATGGATGGTCTTCTTCGGACTTGTTGTTGTGATTGACCTTGAACACCGTCTTATCCTTCATCCAATAAGTTTAACGGGGGCTGGATTGGGTTTCATTTTCGGCAGCATCAATCACGGCGTGCTCGATACTTTCCTGGGAGGAGCAGCAGGATTTGGAACTATGTTGATTCTTTATCTGCTGGGAAACCTGTTCATTAAATTACTTTCAAAGATCCGCGGAGAAGAAATTGATGAGGTTGCATTGGGTTTTGGTGATGTCAATTTGGCCGGTGTGATCGGTTTGCTGCTGGGCTGGCCCGGTGTGGTCGGAGGTCTCTTCCTGGCGATAATTCTGGGGGGAGTTGGCAGCGGGATTTTCCTGATGATCCAGTTTATTCGAAAGCGGTACAAGGCGCTTCAAGCACTGCCGTATGGTCCATTTCTGGTTCTCAGCACTATCATCTTATTAGTACTATCAGACTTGAACTGAATAAATATTCGACAATTTCGCCAATACAGCCTAACATAATTGTTAGGCTGTTATTTAATTAACGCAAGTTAATCTCAATATTGTTAGGCGGCCTTGAGGGAACCATATTATGGGGTTATCTTTAGGTCATTGTTTTTATTATAAGAAGAGACTTTATTTATCAGGACGAAATTATCCGAGGTGTTATTTTGCTAAGAAAGAGATCTTCCCGGGGGGAAAATGGACAGGGCATGGTGGAATTTGCCATCGTGTTTCCGTTGATTGTAATCCTGCTTCTCGCAATATTCGAATTTGGTCGAGTGATGTTCGCCTACTCAATATCGATAGCGGCAGCCAGAGAGGCTGCTCGGTACGGAGCTGCTATCCAGGACATCGGCGGTGGAATCCCGCAGTATAAAGACTGCCAGGGGATCCGTGAAGCTGCCAAAAGATTCGGAAAGTTCGCCGGAATTGGCGACGCTGATATTACTATCAAATATAGTGATGACGCAGGAGTGTATTCGACGGTATGTCCTCCTTCCCAGGATGTAGGACTGACGGATTTCATATCAGTCACCATTAACACATCAATCAAACCAATCACTCCCATGGGAAGCTTTGATTCCATACCGATCGCATCAAGTTCAAGCAGAACGATACTCAACAAGATCCGATTGGGTGAAAGTGATATGGGGGTCGGATCCGTAGCTGGATTGGCCAGTGATGTGAACTTTACAACCACTTCCCAGACAGCTGAAGAGAGTAGGGGGACCGTTGTGGCAGTCCTGGAGTTAAACTCGGTTGCAACTGAGCTGGTGACGATTCCGTTTTCTACGACAGGGACCGCGGTACAAGGAGTTGATTATACAATTTCCTCTAGCCCTGTGTATATCTCGCCAGGAAATAAAACGGCAATCTTATTCATCACCTTGATTAATGATGCAATTGAAGAGGGTGATGAATCATTATTTATCGGGATCAATTCCCCCACGAATGCAACCAAAGGACCACAGAACATCCACATGGTCAAGATATTAGATCCGCCTTTTGTCAGTTTTACACTCGCGGACAGCACTAAGCTTGAATCGGATTCGATTACTGCTTTGAACATTGTGCTCTCAAAAGGAAGCACCCAGGATGTGACGGTACCCATTGTAAGTGGCGGGACGGCTACCTGGGGAGATGGTGCGGATTATCAGACCACTCCTAATCCAATCGTGATTCCTGCCGGTTCTTTATCATCATTACTGACTATCACTATCAATGATGACCTGATTGATGAAGACGATGAGATTGCGGCCATTGGGCTGGGTGCGCCCACTAATGGTGTTTTAGGCGCGATTCCAATTCATTTGATGACGATCCAAGATAATGATGACCCGCCCGAAGTGATGTTCTTTTCTCCTTACCAGGTTGTCTCGGAAGAGATTGGAACATTTACAACTCTGGTCACTTTGTCAGAGGTAGCAGGCAAAGCAGTCGTTTTACCCTACACAATCTCTGGGACAACAATTTCTGCTGATTACAAGATCAATGACCCGTCTCCTCTGATAATCCCCGCTGGTGTGCAAACCGTCGGGATTAATATGGATATTCTCGAAGGCGATGGATGGGAAGAGGATGAAACCTTGATAATAACTCTAGGCACCCCACAACACGCAGTGCTTGGGTCTCCCGATGAACAAACGATTGTGATCACAGAGTCTTCTTCGGAGCCCCTGGTTAGTTTTTCTGCTGCTTCTCAATCCGTTTCAGAGGGTAATCAAGTGATTGATGTTTACGTGGAGATGAGCAATGCCTGGAGCTCAGATGTAGCCATACAATTTGCCATTTCTGGATCAGCTATAGAAGGTTTGGACCAGGATTATGAACTCAGCGATACTTCTTTAACAATTCCTGTCGGATTTACCCAGGGATCATTCCAGGTTCAAATGAATGATGACACGCTGGATGAATCAGATGAAAGTATCGAGATAAACATAGCTGCCATCATTAATGGATTTATTACAACTCCTTCAACCCATACAATTACAATCATCGATAATGATTCAGCTCCTGAAGTGAATTTTCCCTCCACACAAATTGATAAATTGGAGGGCGATGGCCAATTCTCTATAACGGTACTCCTGGACTCAGCAGCTACCCAGGATGTCTCTGTACCAATACTTTTCGCAGGCTCTGCAACAAATGGTTCCGATTATACAATTTCCACAACTTCGCTGGTTATTTCCAGTGGATCAAGCTTCAACTCTTTTAATATCACTATCATTGACGACACACAATTTGAATCTGATGAAATCATCTATATTGATCTTGGAGAGCCGACTAATGCAGTTCTTGGAGCTGATACACGATTTACGGTGAATATAGAAGATAATGAGCTCCCTCTATGTGAAGTTGGAACCCATATGCTAACCTTAAATACAGACGGATTTAGCTGGTCGGTAACCAATGAAGGGGAAGGATTAATATTTACAGGAGGCTCAGTCACCTGGATAGATACAGGTGGATTGAAACCACGATTAACCGAGATCCAATTTTCCGGAACTCCAGTGTTCAGCGGCGAAGCTAAAGCACCAAATTATTCCTATTCTGCCTGGGAGTCTTTCGCAGAATTAGATACAACCAGTGTCCAGTTTGCATTTGATGGCACACTCGGTGTTGGTCAGCATATATTGGTAGGTGAGTTCCAGAATGCTTCTGATGGAACCACTTGTTCGCTAACAGAAACCTTCCAGACACATTAATAATATGGATAGAAAGATGACTTATCAAAATTCTCGTGAAAAAGGGCAAAGTTTGGTTGAATTTGCCCTGGTGCTTGTATTTTTGCTAACATTATTGGCTGGCATATTTGATCTGGGGAGAGCCTTTTTTGCATATATCATTATCCGGGACGCGGCTCAAGAAGGCGCAGTTTTTGGATCGATAGCTCCGAAAAGTGACCTGGTTGGTTTTGAAGCGGCTGTGATTAATCGTGTCGAGGCGGCATTCCTGGATCCTGCAAACCCTTCGGCAACTCCAATTGATGTGACCAAAATGAACGTGCAGGTTGATGTGGTAGGTATGGCCTGCGCGGCACCGGGAAATGGCGTGAGGGTTACAGTGGATTATTCCTTGCCCATCTCAATGCCGTTTCTGGGCGCGATAATTGGAAGCCCGAATATCTTGATGACAACCAAAGCGGAGGACTCGATATTATCTCCCGTTTGCCCATAATTTAACTTTTAGGAATTATAGATTATGAAAAATAATATGAGATCCAGATCCCATGTAGGGGAAGAAGGCCAGATCATTGTATTCTTATCTTTGGTTTTGGTGGGTTTGCTCGGTATCGGAGCTTTGGCCCTGGATGGGGGTATGCTGTTCTCCGATCGGCGCGATGCACAGAACGCAGCTGATTCAGCCGCACTTGCTGGAGCAAGCGCAGCCGCTTATTATATGCGCAGCAACAGCGTCAACTATAACGCTTTCATTTGTGGAACAAGTGGAACGGAATTTACTGGTGCGGTTGCTGAGCTGGAAGCCATCAGCCGGGCGGCCTCCAACGATTATGTGATAGATGCAGATGTCAGTGATAATCACGGTGTAGATGTCATCTGTGAAATCACTGACATGTTGAGCTATGAAGATAAGCATATCGATGTTATAACCAAGATCACGAGAGACACAAGTTCTAATTTTGCCCACCTTGTTTACGATGGACCGCTGCGCAATGAAGTTGAGGCAGTCGCCAGGGTGTATCCTCCCATGCCCCTGGCTTTTGGTAAAGCCATTATCGCGATGAATGATTCGGCTTGTTCTGGTAATAAATATGGCGTGATCTTTTCAGGCACCAGCCAAACGACAGTTACCGGTGGAGGTGTTTGGTCCAATGGATGTCTGACCGGCAATGGAACCAGTTTTACTGTTACAGTTAATGATGGCGGGGTTGGCTTTGCCGGGAGTTCAACCGGGACATTGTCGAATATCAATCCAGCGCCTTTATATATCCCAAGCGAAATTCCTACTTATTCAACGATTGTCCAGGAACCTGATTGCTCAGGTTTACCAAATAGAACTGTACCGAAATCCGGGGATGCAACCCTTGAGCCAGGGATCTATGATGAGATCAAATGGACAGGTGGAAATCTAACGCTGGGACCTGGACTTTACTGCGTCACGGGCTCAAAAGGAATTAGCCTCACGGGTGGATCTCTCCTTGGAGATGGCGTGACTATATTCCTGGAGAGTGGGGGCGTATCAATTACTGGTAATGTTGACCCGGTGGATTTAAGGGCTCCTGACACGGTCCCCAATCCTTCCCCGGCAATCGCGGGTGTATTGTTGTACCTGGCAAATGGCAATGCTAATACCATTAGCGTTACTGGAAACAGTACGGCATTTTACCTTGGTACAGTCTATGCTCCTGATGGTGATCTCTATTTCTCAGGAGCTTCTGGTACAAATCCGACGTTCAACACGCAATTGATCGGCAATAACGTTGAGGTTAGCGGAGGTGCAACAATCGATATTAATTTTAACGACGAAGAGAACTTTGAAAAACCGCCCTACCTGGATTTACAGAAATAAAGCTGTCTTCCCAAAATTAATAATGCCCTGATCTGCACCGCCCCGTCAGACCAGGGCTTATTATTTAATCTTAACAAAGCTGTGATTTGCTCTCCTTTTGAAAGGGTTTTATAATTGAATTAATGAAAAAACATCATTTTGTCTTTCTGCTCATTATTCTTATAGGCTGCCTGAGTGGTTGTGATGCGAACCAGGAGATGATTGATGATGCAGGACAAGATCAAATCACTCAATTGGTGACCTTGCCTTCTGAGACCCCCGAGCCAACCTTGACGTTCACCCCTGAACCAACTTATACACCTTCGGTAACTCCTATAGTGATATTGGATTCCGAACCAATTAAGGTGAAATTCAACACCGAGGATGGGGTAGAACTGGATGGGCTATATTATCCAGCTGCAGACAACCCTGCGCCGCTTATTGTTCTGGTCCACTGGGCAAGGGGAGATATGATGGAATGGGAACAGATCGCATTATGGCTGCAGGATCGGGGACAGTTGGAAAGAACTCCGGACTATAACAGCTCATGGAAATCTTCAGATTGGTTTCCCGAACTTGATATGGAAGGGCCTTTGGGGGTATTTATTATTACATTGAGAAATTGCCAGGGAAGCTGTCAATCCTATTCGCCGGGAGAATGGCTGCTGGATCTGGAAGCAGCCATGCTAAAAGCAGCCCAGCTTCAAGGAGTTGATAAGGACAGGATCATAACAGCTGGTGCTTCCATTGGCGCTGATGGCGCTTTATACGGCTGCGCCTGGATGAACCAGCTGGGATTTGGTTCCTGCAAGGGGAGCTTCTCTTTATCCCCAGCCTCCCTTTTAACTGTTCCATATGAGAAATTAGCCACTCAGCTGATCAGCTCAGAGCCGCCCTTGCCGCTTTACTGTTTATTTGGATTGAGAGACGATGCTTCTGTTGAGACATGCTCTGATTTACCGGGCCTGGTCGCTGTGGATTATGGCTACATCGAGAATCATGGTTTTGAACTCATCCAGCCAGGACAGATCCGAGACCCGCTGGTATTGTTAAACGAGTTTATAAATAGATCTCTTATAGGAGTAGGGGAGTGAACTTTATGAAACGATTAGTTTACGCAGTATTGATTGCTAGTTTGTTCCTCCCTATATTTAATGTCAGACCTGTTCAAGCGATGGGGCAGGGGGATGGGATATGTAATGGACCGGATGAGGTTATTTACGTTCTGGTTATTGGGACTGATACCAGAAGTGTAGGATACCTATATGGCCTGGGGGACTCTTCAATGGTATTGAGGGTTGATTTCCAAAATCAGGGAGTGAGCGTTATTGGATTTCCGAGGGATCTTTGGGTTGAGATACCAGATGTTACTGAGGATAACGGCAGGACCCATGGCAAACTCAACCAGGCCTACTTTTTTGGTACTGAAGGCATGGGATTTTTTTCTGGCGAGGGATACGGCGCTGGCTTAATGGCTGAAACTATGAAACATAACTGGGGTCTGGAGATCGACCATTACATCGTTTTGAACATGAGGACCTTCAGGGATGTTGTTGATGCGCTTGGCGGTATAGAGGTCTACAATCCGGCGCCAGTATATTCTTATCACCAGCCCAATCAGCCCAAAGTTCTCGTAGGAGGTTATTTCTTCTCAGGACAGGATGCGCTTCTGTATGCCCGCTATCGCGACCCTAAAAACTCAGTAGATCGTGTGGACAGACATGCGATCATTATGAAAGGGTTATTCAAACAGATCTTTAGCTTATCTACTATACCTAAAATTCCAGAATTGATCGGATTGTATAAAGGGAATGTCATGACTGACATGCATTTGGCGGAACTAAGCCAGTTTTTATGCCTTGCTGCCCAGACGGATTTTGAAGATGTTCGATTTGGGAGAATACCAAAAGATTCCCTGTATATACCTGATTGGGAAGGTTTTGTATGGCTGGAAAAAGAACCAGGTTCAATTAAATCCTTACTAGATGAATTTCAAGCTGGAAATTGGCCTGAGTGATCCTAATTTAGATAAATAAGTTGAAAAGGGTCCTGTATATCAAGCAGGACCTTTTTTATTTATTATCCAGTTTATGATAGATGGATTGGAATACCTAATGTTATATTTGAGCTATGAGAGAATTACGGGAGCGAATATGGAGAGTTTAGATTTTGAGCAGATGATCACATTCATTTATGTGTCAGACTTAAACGAATCAAAGATATTTTACGAGAAGATTATGGGTTTCCCTCTTCGCCTGGACCAGGGAACATGCAGGATAGTGGAAACGAGTAAGGAGGGTGGGGGATTATTGGGGTATTGTGCTGGTAATGATAATCCAAAGCCTGCTAGCAACCTTATCATCACCCTGGTTTCTTCTTCAGTAGATGAGTGGTATGAATATCTGATTGATTGTGGGGTGAAAATTCCGGAGCCCCCCAAGATCAACCACAAATATAAGATCTACCACTTTTTCTTTGCTGATCCAGACGGCTATAAAATAGAGATCCAGGAGTTCAGAGATCCTGCCTGGTAGGAATAAATCAAAATAATCTTAGCTGGCGGGATGGGGACTTACCATTTAAGAGGATGTAGGGAGCGGTTTTCTCGGTGATCAATCTGAGATTTTTCAGCTTGTTATAAGAATTCAATCGCTCAACTCGCCGTAAATGGAGGATACCATCAACTCTTTTTGGCCCGAGTCCTGGGACCCGGAGCAGCTGTTCTCTGGGAGCAATATTAATCTCCACAGGTTGATGTAGGAGATGTTGATCCGCCCAGGAGGTTTTGGGATCTTTGTTCAGTAAAAGATTCCCTGAAGTATGATAATTTAGATCTTCTAATGTAAACCCATAATCCCGAAGTAAAAAAAATGCCTGGTACAGACGGAATTCCCTGAGAGCAGGGGAGGGTTGTTTATTTTCCAGGGGAGTACCTTGTATTGGATTAAAGCTGGAATAATAAGCCCGGGTAATACCGCTGTTCTTAAATAAATAAGCGGTCGTAGAGAGGATGTCCAGGTCGGTTTCTTCTGCAGCACCAACCACGAACTGGGTTGTCGAAGAGGGCCATTTGCCTTTCCAGGCATATGCCGGAGATTTGCTACTACGGATCTCCTGGATCCATTTAAGTGGAGCGAGCAGATCAGATTCCAAATCTTTCTGAGGAGCGAGCACAGCCAGGGCTTCAGAATGGGGAGCTTCAAGGTTTACAGAAAGGCGATCGGCCAGCAGCATTGCACGCTCAACCTGGGCTCGCTCTGCTCCTGGCATGATCTTCAAGTGCAAATAACCCTTAAATTGATATCTATCCCGCAAAATGGCAGCTGTATCAAGGAGTTGGTCCTGAGTTTTGATTGCGCCATCATAAATGCTTGAGCTGAGGAATATACCTTCCACGAATCCACTTTTATAAAGGGAGTCAAATAGACGGGCAAACTCATCCGGGGTGAATGCAGCCCTGGCCATGTCGCGCTGGGCCCGAAAAGGGCAGTAGCGGCAGTTATTCTCGCAGTAGGAACTCAATAGCGTTTTCAAGAGCTTGATCTTGCGTCCGTTAGGCATAATAGCGTTTTTTACAGTAATAGCCTCACGTCCCCCAGCAGGTAAGGGATTCAAGTGGCAATCCTCAGCTGGTTCCAGGTGCATTTGATTGGTGAGCAATTCAAGGCGCTCAATATCACTCATATGAATAGTATAGCACATATGTTCTAACCCCGTTTGTTTTCCATTATTTGATAGTTAGAAGATATATATTGTGTAAAAGCAGGGCATTCGTTGAGCTGCGGTATGATCCTGGATAAATATAATTGGTGGACAGATGATTTAAGGAGGGGCTTGACGAATAGCTAATAAACCATTAAAATCCTTATGGTTGTGATAAGTATTATTATCGTAAGTATAAGGTTTTTGAGGGAGGATCGCCCTATTTCGGCAAAAAGCACTTCTTTCACCCTGCTTCTAACTATACAAGAATACCTGGATAGTGTTGGGTTATCACGCAGCGAGAATACTGCCCGCACCTACACTAATGCCATGCGTTCTTTCCTTAGATCGTGGGTAAAACATGGCGGAGACCCGGAGCATGATCCAGTAGACAGGCTTACAGAGAGTTTTATCTCTGATTTTTCCTCTGATCTCAAATCATACTCACCCAACACTGAACAGCTCTATATTACAGCTGCAGCAGGGTTTTACGATTACCTGGCCGCTGAAAAACTTGCGGATATCAATCTGCCGCGCCTTAGAATGCTTATAAAGCGTCGTTCAAGGCGAGCGGGTCAGCGTCTGCCCCAATTTCCAAAGGAAGACATCCTAAAAGTATTGAGCTATGCGAAATCACTAAATAAGGTTCCTGTTGAGAAAAAAAGACAGCGTTTGCAGCTGTTGAGGGACCGGGCTTTTATTCTAACCCTGGCAGATACCGGCTTACGAGTCCACGAAGCGTGCAATTTACGCCGGGGAGATCTGGATTGGCAGGAAGGAAAGGCTGTTATTATTGGGAAAGGCAACCAGGAGGCCGTGGTGCGGTTTTCCACCCGGGCTTTGACCGCTTTGAGGGATTACATTAATACCAGGGCTGAGATCGATGGTGCTTATGGTCGATCACTCACTTCATTGCCCCTATTCGCCAGGCATGATTTGGGTGCTGGAGACCGAGTAGAGCCTATCAGTACTACAACGGGGAGGAATATCATCACACAGCGTGTCCGGGAGGCATTAGGAGATGAGGCGGCAGGAACGATCACGCCCCATTCTTTCCGGCATTTTTTCGTAACAGAGGTCCTCCAAGGCTCGGGTGGAAATATTAAACTGGCCCAGAAGCTGGCCAGGCATAAGAACATTCAGGTTACTCAGCGTTATGCTCACCTCAGTGATGATGAATTGGATAAAGGTTATTACGATATATTTGAGGAATGAGGGAAATATTGCCTATGAAATTTAGAAGATTTGGAAATTTGGACTGGCAGGGCTCCGCTCTGGGATTTGGCTGTATGCGGTTTCCTGTCATTGATGGCAATACCAGCCAGATAGACGAAAAACCTGCTGCTGAGATGCTTTTACACGCAATAGATGAGGGTGTTAATTATATAGATACCGCCTATCCTTATCATGGCGGCACCAGTGAGAGTTTTGTAGGAAAGATTCTGGAAGGTGGATACCGCGAGAAAGTCAAGTTAGCCACAAAACTGCCCAGTTGGAAAATTGAAAAAAGCGCTGACTTTGATTTCTACCTAAATGAACAGTTGGATCGTCTTAGAACTGACCAGATCGATTTTTACCTTCTTCACGCGTTGAATGAGAAGCTTTGGGAGACCATAGATGAATTCGGCGTTTTGGACTGGGTAGAAAAAGCGAAAGCAGATGGCAGGATAAAAAATATTGGTTTTTCGTTTCATGATGAGTATCCGATCTTCAAGATGATCGTTGATGCCTATCAAGAGTGGGATTTTTGCCTGATCCAGCATAATTTCATGGACGTAGATTTTCAAGCCGGTAAGAAGGGAATGCAGTATGCAGCTGCCAGAGGTATGGGGGTAGTGATTATGGAACCACTCAGAGGCGGCAGGTTAATTGATCCGCCCCAACTTGTCCAGGATATCTGGGATCGGGCTGAGGTTAACCGCTCTGCTGCCGAATGGTCGCTTCAGTGGCTCTGGAACCAACCAGAAGTATCCCTGGTTTTGAGTGGAATGAGCACCATGCAGCAGGTCCAGGAGAACATCGCCAGCGCCTCGAGATCCGGTATAGGAAGTCTTACAAGCGCTGAAATGGACCTGGTGGCGATGGCCAAAATAACCTATGAGGGATTCCAATTAATACCCTGCACAAATTGCGGTTATTGTATTCCCTGCCCGGAAGGTATTGATATACCCCGCATTCTGAAAATTTACAATGATGGGATCATGTACGATAAAGTGGAATCGGCAAAAACTGATTATCAGTTGTGGGTTCCGGCAGAGAACAAAGCCGATCTATGTGTTATTTGTCGTGAATGTGAAGAAAAATGTCCCCAGGATATCCCCATTTCTGATTGGATGGCCAGGATACATCAAGAATTTACAGGGCCGTGATTCTCAATTAATAACACCCCCGCTCTATTCGATAGGATAATTAAGATGATTTATGAAATACTATACGCAATACAAGGCCGGTCATGCTTATAGCCTCTGATCTAAATGGCACGTTGACAACCGGTTCCCCTATCCTGGCAGTGGCGCGCTGGGTGAAAAAGAACCAACCGGAATCCTATCCAGCGGGTTTCATACTGGGTCTATTTACCTCTTATATTCAGGTAAAACTTGGATTGAAAAAGATTGATACCTGGGGAGATGTCAATATGCGCCGGGTGTTGAAATTGATCAGTGAACCCACACAGGAGGTCCTGAACCTTGTTATGGATTCTGTTGTGGATGATGAACTTTGGCTGAAGAAGAGAACTGAGGCTGTAGAATTATTGAAGGATTATCATCAGAGAGGTGCGAAGATAATCCTTATTAGCGCGGCCTATGAACCTGCTGTCCAGAAATTTGCAGCCAAGATTGGGGCAGAAAATACTTATGGGATCGGTACTCCGGTTGTGTTGACCGATTCTGGTATTGAATTGGCAAAAAAACTTACATCAAGAGAGGTCAAACTAGAGAGATTGCGAGCCATGATCGGAACTCAGCAGATAGATATTGCTCTGGGTGATACTTTTGCTGATATTCCTCTGCTGGAAGATGCAGCTGAATCCATTGCGGTATACCCGGATAAAACTTTGAGGCAAATGGCTCTAGAGCGAGGTTGGAAGATCATAGATTAACGACAGAAACTCCTTGCTTCATTATTCAGATCGGAGTAAACTAATCAGATAAAAAACTATCTAATAAGAAAATTGGAGGATTCATGAGCGATATGATCAACCGAATTATGCGGGCTATTATGTTGGACCGCGAATTCTATAAAGAAGCTGAAGCGGATACCAGCTTGAATCAGGAAGCTTTGATGATTGTGATTATTGTCTCTGTGATCGGAGGTATTGGAGCATTTATCAGCAGCTTAATGGCGCAGAGTTTCGGCCGGGCGATCCTGGCCCTGTTGGTAACTTCAGGACTTGGTGTAGCGAACTATTATATTTGGGCTTATGTGACCCATTTCATCGGCACAAATATGTTCAAGGGAGATGCGGATCCGGGTGAATTATTGCGGGTTCTTGGATACGCCAGCGCTCCCAGGCTCCTGACCTTATTGGGATTCATTCCCTGTATTGGATGGTTGATCAGTTTGGCTGGAGGTATTTGGGCTCTGGTGGCCGGCTTTTTTGGTGTTCAGGAAGCCCTCGATCTGGATACGACAGAGACCCTGGTCACAGTTGTCCTGGGTTGGTTAGCAATATTGATGATCACAGCTATTGTCACAAGTGTGATCGGTGTTGGAACGGCAGGTGTAGGCGCTGTTCTATCCAATTTTGGCGGCTGATATATAATAATCTTGAAGAACGAAGAACCTTAAAACGACCAGATGGCAACGGACAGCTGGTTGTTTTTTGTTATCAGGAGGTGAGGAAATGAGCAGAATTTATGAAATCAAGTGGTCAAGATATCTGGCTGGTTACTACGGTTTCCTGCAGACGATGCATATCTTCTTTCTAGGTAGGGCCGGCCTGATCCTGATGCAAACTGGAAGGGTGCCATTTCCTGCCTCTCCCCCACCTGGAGGATGGGACCCCGCGGTGTTACCCTTTATGATGGGCATGGCAGCAGCTGATGTGGTCGCGGCCTGCTTGGGGATCATTTTCTCATATTCTCTTCTAATAAAGAAAAGTTTCAAGCCGCTGGTTGGGATCATCTCGTTAACTATTGCCCTTTCCTCGGCTGTCGTATATTTGGTTGGCACTCTGCCAGCGGGAGCATGGGGCCATAACCCGATATCGTACTTTATCGTAGTCCTGGCTTTTTCTCCGATCATCCCCCTTTACTTCCTTCTGGTACTCCGAATAATAGAAAAGATGGAGGTCCTTTAAAACAAGAACCTGAAATCCTCTGGGAATATCAGAGGAATCAGGACCTTGTGTCAAAAGAGTGATGCGGAGCAAATTACGCTTGGCGCGGTTTGTATCCCATCAACAATCCACGCAGTATTTTGACTTCATCGTCAGGCAAGACGATTGGATCCATCCCCATGGAACGGGCCATAAGGACTGTATTCGCTGTAGACTCAATGGAAACGGTGGCGATGAAAGCCAACTCTATTGTTGGTCCAATTGTAATTAATCCATGATGGGCCATTATGGCGGCGTTTCCGTCACCAACAGCTTTGCAGGTTACTTCCGCTAGTTCTTGTGTGCCTGGTCTGGCATAGGGTGCGATGGGCACCTCCCCCCCAATTCCAATTGCGGCTTCAGTCAATACCATTGGCAACGGTTCGAAACCGATGACCCCAAAAACCGTGGCCTTAGGGGCATGAGTATGAATCACGGATGTGACATCCGGGCGTTTTTTATAATAGATCAGGTGCATCGAGGTTTCACTGGTGGATTTCCATTTCCCTTCCACGATATTTCCGTCCAGATCAACTACACAGATATCTTCAAGTTCCCGCTCTTCGTAAGGAACAGCACTGGGAGTGATCGCTACTAAACCGCTTTCACGATTGTACATGCTGACATTCCCCTGTCCGTTGTGGATTACGCCAGCGTCTAAGAGTTTTTGGCTGATTTCAAGGATCTTCTTGCGTTCTTCAAGCAATTTCATTCTATTTTCCCATAATTAATAACATTTATTGTCTGAATTAATGTACCATGTTTTTGGAAAAATAGGCCTCTATCATTGCCAAATTTTCTTACAATCAGACCAGATTAAAATGCTCTTCCATGAAAAGGATAATCTAGCAGTACTTCTAAAATTAACGGCAAAACTTTAGTAGAAAGAAACCCCTATTAGGTTAAGTTCCTGCAACTGAATAGCTTTTGCTAGATCAGATTTATTTTTAAAATGGTCCGGCTTATTTATTAATCATTACCCAGGTATTGTGCCCTTCCTGGATGGTTTTTTTGTCCCCAGGGAAATCAGTAAAAAGCTCTAAAATTTCAGCCGAATCAAGAAAATGCGAGCGCATCAAGGCAATTTTCTCTGCCAGGGCTACAAGCTTGACAGCAAAGTGGTGAATATCCGGTTCTTCAATAATTATCCTGCCCCCCGGTTTTAAAACCCGCCATAATTCGTTTATGGTTTGCTGTTGATCACAAACATGATGCAAGGTATCTATCATGATAATCCGTTCAAAGTGCTCTTTGGGAAATGGCAGGAACTCTGAGTGGGAACTGGTGGGCAAGAGGCCGTTTTTTGAATGACTTTCAACCAGCATTTTATGTGAAAGATCAGCTAGATATATCTTGCTGACATCTTCGAGAAAGAACTGGGATACTCTACCGGTTCCGCCACCCACATCCAGCAAACTGCCTTGTATTGGAAGCTGGGTTAACTCAGCCAGCTTTTCGGGGTATTTTGGTTTGATGTATTTTTCATATACGGGTGCAAGGATGCCAAAATGGTCAAACATAACTAAAACTGCTCCTGTTGTTTACCAGCGATTAATAAAACTATTATAGTTGATTTATTGACGACCTAGAGGCTGTAGCTTATAATTTCCCCGCATAATCCACCAGGGGAAGTGCTGGAATTGGCAGACAGGCATGACTTAGGATCATGTGCCGCAAGGCGTGTGGGTTCGACCCCCACCTTCCCCATTCAGCAGAAGATAACATAAACCCTGGGGCCTTTGCGACTGGCCCTTTTTGAATGTCTATTATAAATTGAGAGGAAACAGTTGAAAATTGAACAAAATTATCTTGAAGATCATCAGCTAGAAGTGACAGTTGAAGCGGAACAGGATGTTTTTGAAAAAGCTAAACATCTTGCTGCAAAGGAGATGTCAAAGGGGAAGAATATCCCCGGATTCAGACCAGGTAAAGCACCCTACCAGCGTGTCGTCACCCACTTTGGTGAAGCTGCAATAATTGATCATGCGTTGGATCATTTCCTGGATGAAGTTTATCCAAAGATCATTGAGGAGATCGATCGGGAACCATATGGTCCAGGTCAGGTCAAAGAGATTAAGACTTTGGAGCCCCCGACATTCGTGTTCTATATTCCCCTTCAGCCTGAGGTGAAATTAGGAGAATATCGCGAGATCAGGCTGCCATTTGAGAAAGCCGAAGTTGCTGATGAGGAAGTGGATAAGATTCTGGATAGGATGCTATCCCAACAGGCATCGATCGAACCAGTAGAACATCCAGCCGAAGAAGGAAATCTTGTGGATACTTCACTTGATGCTAGAGCGGCGGAAAGTGATCCTGAAAATGAGGAAAGTTTTTTACTGAGAAATCAACCACTCCCGGTTATGATCAAAGGCAAAAAAGATGATGAGAACAAAGAATGGCCTTTTCCTGGATTTTCCCGTCAGCTCTTGGGTGTTTCCAGTGGCGATGCACTGGAATTGAATTACGAGTTCCCCGATGATGAAACTGTCGATGAGGATTATCGCGGCAAAGAGGTCCTTTATGCTGTACAGGTTGAAGGAATTCGCGAGCGGGTGCTCCCTAAACTGGACGATGCTTTTGTGAAGACAGTCAGCGACCTGGAATCTGTTGATGAATTGCGTGAACAAATCCTGGAAGAATTATCTGCCCAGCAGGAAATTGAAGATGAGAATACTTATGTAAACAGTATTCTTGACAAAATCTTGGAAGACGCTGAAGTGAAATTCCCGCCCCAGATGGTAGACAACGAAATTGAAGGTGAAGTCCGGGAATTGGAATCAAGGCTGAAATCCCAGGGCATGGATTTGGAGATGTACCTGAAGATCCAGGACCTGGAGGAAGAAGGACTTCGAGAGCAGATCAAACCCAATGCTGAGAAACGTATAATTCGTGGCTTGGTGATAGGTAACATATCTGAATCTGAGGACCTGGATATTGATACGCAGGATATCACAGATGAATTCAAGTCCATACTTGATGATCATTTCGCCGATGATGATAAAGGGCGAGCGGAATATATGCAGAGCGGCGATTCGGTTGCCCTTTTAAATCGGGTCAGCTCGCAGATCATCACCCGGAAAACTCTTGATTTCCTGATGGCCATTGCACAGGGTGAAGATATCACTGACTTCCTGAAAAAGGAAGAACCAGAAGAGGAAGTAGTCGAAGAAGAGTCAAAAGAAGAATCCTCCGCTGAAATAGATGCAGAAAATGCTCATGATGCCAAAGAAGAAAAATCAGAGAACGAAGACCAGGAATAACCTTTCTGATACTACATCAGCCTTAAGGAGGTATGATGCAAAGGACTAATACCCAGGCGCTTATCCCGATGGTGATCGAAAAATCCGGCCAGATGGAACGAGCTTATGATATTTACTCCCTGCTGCTGAAAAACAGGATTATTTTTGTTGGAACGCAGATCACAGACCAGACTGCTAATTTGATCGTTGCCCAGCTTCTTTATTTGAGTAATGAGGATTCTGAAGCTCCGATCCAAATGTATATTAACTCTCCAGGGGGTGTGATCTATGCAGGTTTGGCGATTTATGACACTATGCAGATGATCTCGAATCCGGTGAATACACTTGCTATAGGCGTAACTGCTTCCTTTGGGACCATCTTGCTAACAGCTGGAACAACAGGACAGCGTTTTGCTCTGCCCCACTCTACCATTCACTTGCATCAACCGTTGGGAGGGGCCCAGGGCCAGGCGACCGATATTGAGATCCAGGCTAACGAGATCTTGCGCTTGCGAGACAAACTTAATGGCATCCTTTCTCACCACACCGGTCAGCCAGTTGAAAAGGTTAAACAGGACACTGATCGTGATTACTGGTTAACAGCCCAGGAAGCTGTTGAATACGGTCTGGTTGACAAGGTCATGGAACCCTCTAAGGACTCGATCCTAGCATCGGTTAAGGAGTTCAAAACCGGCCTTGAAGACGAAAGTGAAAAGAAATAAAATCTCAAATCTAAGCCCGGTTCAATACCGGGCTTTTTCTATCTGGTTGTTATTATGTCAGAAAATAAATATCCTCCACTAAAAACCATCCTGTTGGATATGGATGGTGTGCTCTGGCGCGGGTATGAACCAGTTATTGATATTCAGGTACTGTTCGACAAGATTCATCAACTCGGGTGCCAGGCTTTTTGCGTAACGAATAATTCAACTCAAACGATAGAAGGCTATCTGGAAAAGTTGAGTGGTTTTGGTGTTGACATTTCTCCTTCTCAGATCATAACCAGCGCTGAAGCAACAGCCAGTTATTTGAAAGATCATATCCAAGGAGAATCTCCTGTTTATGTGGTTGGAGAGGATGGCCTCAAGGAGACCATATCCAGGTATAGTTTTAATATCATTGAGGAATCAGGAGCAGTTCAACCTGCTGCGGTTGTGGTAGGGCTTGATCTAAAACTTACCTACGAGAAGATATATTTGGCTTCGAAATATATCCGGGAAGGTGTGTTATTCGTAGGAACCAATCCTGATAAGACTTTTCCTTACGCAGGCGGTATTGCACCAGGTGCAGGTTCGATCATCAGCCCCATTGAATCTGCTTCCGGCACAGCTCCTGTAATGATTGGAAAACCGGAAAAACATCTCTATCAACTGGCTTTGGACAGGTCCGGATCTCTTCCAGGTGAGGCATTGATGATTGGTGATCGGCTAGAAACGGATATTCTCGGAGCACAACGCATGGGAATAAGAACTGGCCTGGTTCTAACGGGCATCACATCCCGGGATGGCGTGCAGAAATGGCAGCAGAAACCAGATATGATCGCTGAAACAGCCCAGGATATACTCGAAAACTTATAAACTATGACCGCTAACTTATACGATCTCAAGTTTGAAGAATTAATAGAGCTCCTTCAGGATCTCAACCAGCCCACGTTTCGGGCCAAACAGATCTGGCAGGGTATATATCAGAATCTATGGACTGATTTGACTGATTTTAGCAACCTGCCCCTAATCCTTCGGGATCAGCTCTCCAGCCAATTCAATCTTGGCGGTTTAACTCTTGAGAAGGAACTCTCTTCAACAGACGGACAGACCCACAAATATCTTTACCGTCTGGAAGATGGGTCAGCCATTGAAACGGTCCTGATGGCCTATCATGATCGAAATACAGTTTGTATTTCTAGTCAGGTTGGCTGTGCTATGGGGTGTAAATTCTGTGCGACCGGAAATATGGGTTTCGTTCGCAATTTAACATCAGGAGAGATTGTTGAGCAAGTAATTAAATCTGCGGCGATCTTATCATCCAATGATAATAGGTTGACAAATGTGGTCTTTATGGGCATGGGTGAACCATTCCATAATTACCAGGCTGTAAGGGAAGCGATTGTGATTCTAAACGATCCTAACGGATTTGGAATGGGGAAAAGAAGATTTACCATCTCTACGGTTGGTATTGTGCCGGGAATCAAGAAACTTACAGAAGAAAGATCCCAGGTTAACCTGGCTATCTCATTACATGCAGCGGATGATCAATTGCGGTCAAATATCGTTCCGATCAATAGCAAATACAACATTTCCGCATTGATGAGAGCCTGTGACGCCTACCTGGAAAAGAATGGCAGGCGAATTACAATCGAATGGGCTTTGATCGATGGGGTAAATGATACAGATGAACAAGCCCGAAAGCTAGTTAATCTGATTAAAGGCAAGTTATTCCATGTCAACCTGATTCAACTTAACCCCGTGGATCACTATCCAGGCAAGCCTGCCATGGATCAAAATGCCAGAAGATTTCAGAAAATAATCGAAGCAGCAGGAATTCCCTGCACTATTCGACTCCGTCGGGGGATAGATATCCAGGCTGGCTGCGGCCAACTTGCCAGCAATACGAATTAGAAAAACCCTCCCTTCCAGATCTCCTTCCTACAGCAGAGTTCTTTCTTTCATGTTAAAATGAATTAACTGAAAAGGAAACGTTATGGTAAGCCAATCAGTTCGGTTGATCTTTCCATCTAGCTTGCATAACGAACCGATCATTAATAAATTAATGAGACGATTTGCTTTTACAGTTAATATCCTGCGGGCGAATGTTTCCTCAGACCAAGGTTGGATTGATATTCAATTATCAGGAAGGGCGCCAGAAATTGAAGAATCTTTATTATGGCTTCGAGAACAAGGGGTTGAAATTGTTCTCCTGACAAATTAAGTAAAGAATCTGCGAAAACTCAATAGGAAGCTGGCAGATCCTGTTTTATCAGTACTGCCGGTTTTTAACTTAAGGTAGGGAATTAACCAATGAGCAATTACGATAGAAACGCCCCCGAAACCTTAAAGCTGCTTGAATCCTTGTTTGAAAACCAAGATTTTGAAACTATTCTGGAAATATTTCGTGAATTGCACCCGGCAGACCAGGCGAAATTGTTTTACGGTTTAAAGACCGATCAACAAGAAGTACTCCTGGAACAGATGGAAATTCCCGAAATTGCAGATATTTTCGATGAACTTGACGATAAACAAACGGTAATAGCAGCCCGAAACCTCCCCCTTCCCTTCCTGGCCGATATTATTGATGATATGGATCCGGATGAGGCAGCTGATCTGTTGGGTGACCTCAGTGGACAAGATGTCCGCAAAACTATTTCATTGATGGAAGAACCTGAAGAGGTTTTACCCCTGCTGAGGTATGCCGACGAAACAGCTGGCGGCAGGATGACCACTGATTTCCTGACTTTAGGGCAGGAGGATTCCGCTGATTCTGCTATCCGATACTTGAGGTCAACTGGGTTGGAAAATGATATCCCTTACTATTTATTCGTTGTAAACAAAGAAAAAAGTTTGTTAGGTGTGATTGGTTTGCGTGAACTGGTTTGTGCTGATCCTGGTCAGATAATAAGCGATATCATGGAATCTAACGTTATCAGCGTTCAAGCAATGCAGGACCAGGAAGAAGCTGCACGGGTGATGAAACATTACGATTTGCAGGCATTACCAGTTTTAAATTTACAAAATCAGCTGGTTGGTGTCATTTCACATGACGATATCCTGGACGTGTTAGTGGATGAATCTACTGAGGATATTTACCGATTGGCCAGCGTTTCAGATAGTGCGCTGGAGCCTGATAGCAGATTATTCCTTCAGCTGAAAGGCCGCTTACCATGGCTGCTGCTTAATACAATCACTGCCTTGATAGGTTCCTGGGTGATCAGCAATTTTGGAGACCTTTTTGTTCAAGTGGCTGTCCTTGCCTTTTTCCAATCAGTGGTTGCTACCCAGGGAGGCAATACAGCCAGTCAAAACGTGGCCATGATAGTTCGCTCCCTGGCGCTTGGCAAAGTAAAACCGAAACAGATCATCCCTATTCTGCTCCGCCAGATTTTGGTGGGCATGTTCCTGGGCACAATGATTGGACTGATCGTGGGTATCGGCGTCGGTTTCTGGCAGGCAAACCCCTATCTTGGATTAGTTTTAGGTCTGGCCCTATTGGGAAATATGCTGGTTGCCAGCATCGTAGGCACTTTGGCTCCGCTAATCCTGGAGTTCACAGGACAGGATCCTGCTCTGGCTTCGTCTGTCCTGGTAACGGCCATCACTGATATCATTGGGTTCCTGATATTCTTGAGCCTGGCCAGAGTTTTCCTGCCGCTTATTCAACAATATATCTAATTCGCATTTTATAAAAGACAATGATCGTACCGGGACAATCTTCAAGGATTGATCCGGGTTTTCTTATTTGGGTTACTATTTTATGAATGTTATTGTAAAATTTGTTTATGGAAGTTCAAATCGCAATATCCAAGATCAAGAAATACGCAACTTCTTCCAGTGGTGATACCGCAGAAGTTATTGAACGTCCCAATGGAGGCATGTCGGTTGTCCTGGCAGATGGGCAGAGTTCCGGCAAAGGCGCCAAATGGGTCTCCAGCCTGGTAGTTAGAAAAGTCATCCAATTCCTTGCAGACGGTGTCCGGGATGGCGCTGCAGCCCGGGCTGCCTCTGACGCGTTGTTCACTGAAAGGGGCGGCCGCGTATCTGCTACGCTAAACATCCTTTCTGCAGATTTGCAAACAGGGACTCTGGTTATCACTCGCAATAATCCGGCGCCTGTAGTGATTTCCTACGATGATCAAATTAAGGTGTTATCAGAAGAGTCGGATGCGGTTGGTTTGAGACGTGACACACGGCCGATGATCTCAGAGATACCTTTAGTTCCAGGATTAACGGTTGTGGCCTATACCGATGGACTGGTTCATGCTGGATCCTATTTTGGGGATTCGATGGATGTGTCTACCTGTGTGAAAGTGGAATTGGAAGGTGAAAATCCTTCCCCCACGAATATAGCAGACTCCTTGATGGAACATGCCTTAAAGCTCGACCGCGGAAGGCCCAGGGACGATATTAGCATTGTAGTTCTGAGAGTGGTTAACAGTGGTAGTGATCTGATACGCCGTATGTCAGTTCATCTTCCCGTAAATGCGATTGGAAAATGAACGACGAGGAACCGGTTATAGGTGTTGTAGGTCCGTGCGCAGCGGGTAAATCCACGCTGGTATCTGATTTGCGATCCCGGGGATATCAGGCAAGGCATATTGCCCAGGAACACTCCTACGTGCAAGATATGTGGAAACAGATCAGTAATCCAGATATCTTGGTCTACCTAGATGTATCATTTGAGATCTCAATTATGCGAACAGGTTCAAACTGGGCCAGAGTGATCTACGAAAAACAAGTCCAGCGCCTATTACACGCAAAACAGCATGCAGATCTTTATATTAATACAAATGATTTATCACCAGAACAAGTAATTGAGTTTGTTCTGAAAATTTTATAGGATGCATTGACTAAATGAAAGAAAATATGGATTCCTTGATCCAAGATGAAGATTCCGGAACTCAGGATGTAACAGAAAAGATCCGTGAATTGGACGAATTAAAAAATACATTCATTGCCCTAGTCAGCCATGAATTGAGGACACCACTCAATCTTATGGCCGGATATTTGGATCTATCTATCCGGGAATTGGAAAACGATCCTGAAGCTACAAAAAATTATCTGGCAATCGTTGAGAAGAATACTCAGAGGCTTGTCAAAATAGTCCAGGAATTAACGGACTTCACTCGCCTTCAGCTTGGAAGGGAAATTACGTACCTTAATCCCATGCCGGTAGAAGATGCTTTCTTGCAGACCTATGATTTACTCAAGCCAAATTTGATTAAGAAAAACATTAATCTTGTTGCTGATTTTCAAGACGAAGTCCGAGCGCTGAAATATGATAGTGAAAGTTTGATCATCTTGTTCAGGAATCTTTTATCCAATGCTGCAAAATTCTCGCCCATCGATGGCAAGGTTCTGGTTGTGGGGAAAATCAAGGAAGATCAACTGGTTATCACTGTTAATGATTGGGCGAATCCCATTCCGGAAGATAAACAGGAAACGATCTTTGAAGACTTTCGTCAGGTAGAGAATTATCTGACCCGCCGTTATGAAGGTATGGGATTGGGGTTGGCTGTTGCAAGAAGGACCGCAAGGTTTCTGGGAGGTACGGTCCGTTTAGCGGTGAGGGAAGATGGAAATACTTTTAAGGTAACTCTTCCTTTGGAGAAAATGGAAGATTAAAAAACAAAAAACTCCCGAAAGGGAGTTTTTTGTTTAAAACTTGAATCCGCTATTCTGCCTGGTTGGCAACTGATAGAAATTGATCAAGCACTGTTCTAAGCATTGGTTCGGGTAGAGCTCCAACCTGCTGATGGACGACCTTTCCATTTGCCATGAATAACATGGTAGGAATCCCCTGAACACCAAATTTATTAGCCCATTCTGAATCATTGTCAGTATTTACTTTGGCGACAATAACTTTTCCAGCAAATTCCTTGGCGATTTTGTCTAATGTAGGTGCAACCATTTTACAAGGTCCGCACCAGGGAGCCCAAAAATCGACGATAACGGGTAACTCCGAGTTGACGACAGTTTTTTCAAAAGCCTCATCAGTCACATTGATCGGTTCTTCAAACATTTTTCCACCTCTTACTTTGAATACACATTTATCAAACACCAGCAATATGCTTTCTTTTTTATCATATCTTGGTAATCAGTCTAGTTCAGATAAGGCATATTAATATTATTCCAACAAAACAGGTGTATCTAACATGATCTGCAGCTGCCCGGCTCTCTAAAATAAGCCACTGTCTAGTATAATAGGCTGCATGGATTTGAGCTATTCTGCAAATACTGCAAACACCTACAAGATTGATACACCGGTATATCAAGGTCCTCTTGATTTGCTGCTTCAATTAATTGAAAATGCTGAACTGGACATCACTACTCTGGCCCTGGCGCAAGTCACGGATCAGTACTTGAAACATCTTGAAGTAATGCAGGATCTTCCCCTAGACGAGATATCTGCATTTTTAGTGATAGCTGCCAAGCTGATCCAAATCAAATCTGAGGCTTTACTTCCCCAGCAATCCAATGTTAAAGAAGAAGAGGCCGATCTGGGGAACGAGTTAGCGCGCCAATTAATTGCTTATAAACGATATAAAGAGATTGCCGATATCCTGGCAGAAAGAAAAGAGCTCGGCTACCAAACTTTTATCCGGCTCTCCTCCCCCAAGGTTAATGTCAAAGAAAATCTCGATCTTGGAAGTTTTGGTGTGAATGAGTTATTTTCTTTGGCGATCAGTATATTTCAGAAAGATAACCAAAGGCAGTCCATAAATACTGTTGTTGAAAGACCCAAGGTAACTATCAAGGACAAGATCAACCAAATTTCGGATCACTTTAAGAATTCTGACGAACTTACGTTCAGAGAATTATTGGGAGAAAAATATTCAAGACTGGATATCGTGATCTCTTTTTTGGCTTTATTAGAGCTGATAAAAGGCGATTTTATAACTTTTGTCCAGGAAAGTATTTTCGACGATATCAGGATGGTAAAAGTGAAAGAAGTTTCAGAAATAGAGGATTTTGCATTGAGGAACCTAGAATTATGAAACTATATAAAATATTGCCTATGCGCAATCTATAAATACTATTCGTACTTTTGTTCTCGGCGATATAATCTTCATATAGTGTCATTATTATGCCTCAGATTGCTGCCAATCCCGCTCATAATACCTTTCCCCTTACCCGTCAAGCACTCGACAGGCTCTCTCTAACGCCTGAATTCGATTATCTTGATCCAGATAACGCCCGCCTGCTAAATAATCGTCTTAAGGCCCCCCTGCCTGCCTATACTCCAGGTGAAATCTCTGCGGTTGGTTTGATTGGTAAGATCTACCTGAGAGTTATCGACCTGTACCTTATAGACTCCTCCCCCACCGCTTTTCGGGACCTTGACAAAATGCTCCAATCTGATCCAGGTTCAAATTACTCTGACAGTATTATCAACTTGTTCCTGGATCATTTTCCCACTTCCCTTTCTCGTTTTTCCCACGCCAGATCGGATGAATACCTATTGTCCTTTTCGGGATCTCCTGCCAACAGGCACGGTTTATATAAATCATTTCTTCTAATATTCATGGCCGATTCCAATCAGGCCATGCGAAATAAAGATCATTTATTTACTGATCCGGAATTGCTCCAGTCTCCTCATTACTCAATTTTACGGACCGCGATCTTTGGTCTTTTCGCAGATCAGCCAAGTTTTGCATCAGGGGGAAAGTCATTGATCGAATTTCTGATCGAACCTGCACTGCTGCATCCGGATTCTTTATACGACCAACTTGAATTTATCCGTCAAAACTGGGCTCCTGTTCTTGGCGATGATTATCTCCTTGCCTTGCTCAAAACCCTGGACTACATTAAAGAGGGGCGAGGACACCCTTCCGGTAGCAAGGCTATTCCCCAGGATCCGCTTGGTTTTTCTCTAGCATCTTACCAAACCGAAAATGACCAAATCCGTTTTAGCGCTGACCTTGATTGGATGCCAAACGTTATTCTCCTGGCTAAGAATATATTTGTCTGGCTTGATCAACTATCTAAAGAGTATCAAACCTCTATTTACCAGCTTTGCCATATCCCTGACCAGGAACTCGAGAAATTATCAAGCTGGGGTATAACCGGTCTATGGCTTATTGGTCTCTGGCAGCGCAGTTCGGCTTCCCAGAAGATCAAGCAAATCTGTGGAAACCTGGATGCTGTACCTTCGGCTTACTCTTTATATGACTATTCCATTTCAGATTCCCTTGGGGGCGAGGAAGCATATCAGGATCTGAGCAATAGAGCCGCACGTTTCAACATCCGACTTGCGGCAGATATGGTGCCTAATCACATGGGAATTTATTCAAATTGGGTGATTGAACACCCGGATTGGTTCCTTTCAGTGAATAAACCACCTTTCCCAGGATATTCCTTCAATGGACCAGATCTATCCGAAGATCAGCGAGTGGGTATCTTTCTGGAAGACCATTATTATGATAAAACCGATGCCGCTGTCGTGTTTAAAAGGTTAGATCGCCATACCAGCTCAGAAAAGTTCATTTATCATGGGAATGACGGCACATCCATGCCCTGGAATGACACCGCTCAGTTAGACTTCCTCAATCCCGAAGTCCGAGAAGCAGTGATTCAAAATATCCTTCATGTTGCCAAAAAGTTTCCAATCATCCGGTTTGATGCGGCCATGACACTCACAAAAAAACATATCCAGCGGTTATGGTTTCCCGAACCGGGCAGCGGCGGCGCTATACCTACTCGCTCCGAGTTTGGACTCAATAAAACTGATTTTAACAGGCTCATGCCAAAGGAATTTTGGCTAGAAGTTGTGGACCGTGTTGCTTCCGAAGCACCGGATACGCTCCTTCTAGCAGAAGCATTCTGGATGATGGAAGGGTATTTTGTAAGAAATCTGGGCATGCATCGTGTTTATAACAGCGCCTTCATGCATATGCTCCGAGACGAAGACAACAAAAAATATCGTGGTCTAATCATCAAGACCCTGGAGTATGACCCTCAGATATTAAAACGTTATGTCAATTTTATGAATAATCCTGACGAGGATACCGCTATTTCTCAATATGGAACCGATGGCAAATATTTTGGTGTCTGTGTTTTGTTGTCTACCCTGCCTGGCTTGCCCATGTTTGGCCATGGACAGGTTGAGGGTTTCTCAGAAAAATATGGAATGGAATATCAGCGAGCTTATTATAACGAAGAGCCAAATCAAGGATTGATCGAACGCCACCAAAGAGAGATCTTCCCTTTGCTCCATAAAAGATATTTATTTGCTGATGTTGACAATTTTGCTCTTTTTGATTTTGTTGTTGATAATGGCAGTTTCAATGAAAACGTATTCGCATTTACAAACAGGTTCGGGAGCGAAAGTGCTCTGGTCGTTTTTCACAACAAATGGGGTGACACGAGTGGATCAGTTCAACGATCGGTCGCAATCAATGGGTCTTCAATTCGCCTTATCGATGCTCTGGGTCTTTCTCCAGATGATGGTGATTTTATTTTATTCCGGGATCAGATCTCTGGTCTTGAATATATCAGTTCACTGGCTGAGTTTTCTTCAAGTGGCATTCTTATCGATCTAGGCGCGTATGATTACCGGGTCTTCGTTGATTTTAAGGTCATAACAGATAAAGATGGGACTTACTCCCATCTTTATTCTTCTATTTCTAACAGCGGAGTCCCATCTCTTCACCATGCATTACTGGAGCTCAGATTCGCTCCTCTATCAGAAAAGATTGATGTCATCTTTTCTACCTGGGTTAATCTCTCAGCCACGAAGAATCCCACATTGTTAGAACTTGACACCCAGCTGTCTCCCCTCATAAATGATCTAGAGTCTATTCTGTCAATTTTATCAAGTGTTCCAAAGCCCCTTCCTGAGGATTACCAGACCTCCGTAATTGAACGTCTTCAAAATCTGATTAAGAATTTTCATGCCGTTTTCCCGGATGACTTATTATCATTGAAGGTGTCTTCAGTATTGTGGTCTTTACTTTTTGATATTTTCGCTTCCTCAGCGATTCCCGATATTGAATATCTTTTCAGAACTCTGTCCAAACAACAATATATCGGCACTGTGATAACTGTAGATCTCCTCTTTACACTAAACGAACATTCCAAATTTATGAGATTATTAACTCCACTACTGGCTAACTCAGCGCTTGACCTTAACTCGCTGATAGATATTTGGTTCGATCCTTCCTGTTCAAATACGTTCTTGGGTTTAAACGAATACAACGGAATCACATGGTTCAATAAAGAGTCTTTTGAAACTCTCTTGAACCTGACCTATTCGTATTTCATTTTTACAGAAGTTCAATTACGATTTATCGATCACAGCGATGACTATATTGCCCAACTCCTCCAACTTCGCGATGAGGTCTTGGATTGCATGCAAAAATCAAAATTTCAAGTGGAAATTTTCCACAATGCCCTCACGCGATTAATAAAAGAATGGAATTCTCAAACAGCCAACTCCAGATCATAGAATCTCCTCTTGACAGCCGGATCTTTCTTTCCGGACCAGCAGGCACCGGAAAGTCTGCCGCTGGTATTGAGCGCCTTAAATATCTCCTGCAATCCGGAGTGCCCGGACACGAGATTCTATTACTGTTTCCTCAGCGGAATCTAAGTTTAGGGTACCTCGAAACTCTTGATTCTCTTGATTTTGCCGGATCCAGCAAGCCTGTATTTGCCACATATGGCGGCTTGGCCAAGCGCGGCATAGAGCTATTCTGGCCGTTACTGCTAAACAATTATCCCCATTTTACAGGAGATTCTCCGCCTGTTTTCTTGACCCTTGAATCATCCTTGTATTTTTTATCAAAACTTGTAGAGCCTCTGATTCTTGAAGAGGGGTATTTTTCCTCTGTTACGATCCAGCGAAACCGTCTTTACAGCCAGATACTTGATAACCTCAACAAGGCCGCTGTTCATGGATTTTCCCATACGGAAATCTCTGAAAGACTTCTATCTTCCTGGATAGGTGATACCACCCAGTCACTTGTTTACCAACACGCCCAGAATGCTGCGAATTTATTTCGTGATTATTGTTACAGCAATAATTTATTGGATTTTTCCCTCCAGGTTGAAATTTTTTCAAAGTCACTCAGGTCAGTGCCCCTGGTATTCAACCAATACCAAACTCAGTACAAATACCTGATTTACGATAATTCGGAAGAGGACATCCCAGTCTGCCATGATTTTGTAAGCAGCTTATTGCCAGAATTAATTTCGGGGCTGATCATATTTGATGATGATGCAGGTTATCGAAGCTTCCTGGGCGCGTCTCCTTCCAATGCCAGGAAACTCTCACAAGAATGCGAACACCAGGTAAGATTTACTGATAATTTCACTCTTTCGGAATCTCTTTCAAGATTCTCTTCCCATTTAACTTCTGCTCTTGACAGATCATCTCAAATTGTTATCAACAACAGCTCCGCCAGCCAATCAATCTCGGTAAATTATCGCGCGTCTCACCCGCAAATGGTCGCAAGCGTTGCCGAAAATATTTCAGCTCTTATCAAATCCGGCACTTCCCCTGGAGAGATCGTCATTCTTGCTCCTTTTTTAAGTGATGCACTGCGATTTATGTTCATAACAGAACTGGATAAATTAGATATTTCCAGTTCTACACACCGCCCTTCCAGGGCCTTGCGCGACGAACCCGTTACTCATTGCCTTTTAACCCTGGCCGCTTTTGCGCATCCCCAATGGAATATTCATCCGGCCGCTCACGATCTTACTTTCGCCCTCCTCCAATCGATAGATGAACTCGATCTGACACGGGCATACATTCTATCCCGGCAATCACTAAAACACCAGAATAATCCTGTCAAACTAAGTGATTTCGAATCGCTGCCATCACCTATCCAGGACCGGATCACTTATTATTTTGGCAATCGCTACCAGGAACTAATTAACTGGATTGTAGAATATGCCAAGCAGCCTCCAATGCCATTGGACCATTTTTTTATTCATTTGTTTGGAGAGGTGTTATCACAGCCCGGTTTTGGCTTCCATGATGACATTTCGAAAGCTACTATCACAAATCAAATAATCCAGTCGGTCCAAAAATTTAGATTGTCTGCCGGCTGGGTTCAGCGCTTCACCCCCGATCAATTGGGAGCTGAATATTACAAGATGGTAAAAACTGGCGTTTTAGCAAACCAATATCTGCAATCCTGGACACAATCGCCAGGCAATTCGGTATATCTTGCACCAGCTTATACATTTCTCTTGAATAATCGCCCCGTTGATTACCAATTCTGGCTTGATGTTGGTTCGCGTGGCTGGTACGAGAGGATTTTCCAACCGCTAACCAACCCTCATGTACTCCACAGGGATTGGAAAATTGGAAACCAGTGGCGCGATATTGAAGAACAGAAACATAATCTTGAAAGCCTGGCCACTTTATCAACAGGCCTCATCCGCAGATGCAGAAAAGGAATCACATTTTGTTTGACTGAGACAGACGAGCACGGATATGAACAGAAAGGTTTATTAATCCAGGCCCTAAATGAAATCTTGAGCAGCAGAGGGGCTTCTTGATGAGTATGGAAATATTCACATTTGTTCCCCGCCCTGCCCAGATGGATATCCTTTCATACCAGGAAGGCACCATGGGTGTTTCTGCGGTGCCTGGAAGCGGAAAAACTTGGACCCTTTCCTGTCTTGCCGCGGAGTTGATCCGAAATAACCATCTCAAAGGCGATCAGGAAATACTAATAGTCACTTTAGTAAATTCAGCGGTCAGTAATTTTTCCCGTCGGATAAGTTCATTTCTTGATCATTACGGTCTAATCCCTTCCCTGGGATATAGGGTCAGGACTTTGCATGGATTGGCCCATGATATCGTTAAAGAACGTCCAGAATTAGCTGGCCTCGATTCGGGATTCCAGATCATCGATGACCGGGAAGCAATCCGTATTAGAGAAGACGCTGTTTATAATTGGCTTAGAAATAATTCAACAGCCCTGGACAAATATCTACTTCCTGACCTGAACAAGAAAAAAGTTGATGAGCTCTATCAAAAACAGATTCCCGCACTCATCAATCAGCTATCGCTGCAGTTCATCAAAAGCGCTAAAAACCTTCTATTATCTCCAACACAAATCCGCGATCAGCTTAGAGATAAAGCTTTAGATTATCCCCTAGCCCTGATCGGACTTGAGATATTTGAGATTTACCAACGTAATCTTGAATATAGCGGTTCAGTGGATTTCGACGATTTGATCAATAAGGCATATCAGGTCTTATCCCAAGACGCAAGTTTGTTATCTCGCTTGCAAAACAAATGGCCATTTATACTCGAGGACGAAGCCCAGGACTCAAGCCTCATGCAGCAGCAGATTCTGGAGCTCCTATCTTCTCGAAATAATGGATCTAATTGGGTCCGCGTGGGGGACCCCAATCAAGCCATCTATGAGTCATTTACAACAGCAGACCCAGCATTATTTAACCGTTTTGTCTCGTCAGCTGAACGCAGTCATATCCTGCCAAATTCAGGCAGAAATTCAGAGAGCATAATCAACCTGGCGAATTTCCTTGTCGATTGGACCAATCAGTCCCATCCTGAAAGTTCAGTACGTAACGCTCTTTATCCAAACAAGATCATTCCGACACCTCCTGGCGATTCCCAGCCGAATCCAATTGATAAGCCAGATCAGGTACATCTTTATAACCGCTCCCTTGAGTCAGATGAGGAAATAGCCATCGTGTCTCGTTCTGTCTCAAAGTGGTTATTAGATAATCCCGACAAGACAGTTGCCATTCTGGCTCCACGTAATGAACGTGGCAAGAAGATAGCTTCAGTTCTCAGGTCCCAATTCAATATAGAACCGGTCGAATTATTGAACACAACAATTGAGACTCGAAAAACAAGTGGGGCTTTGGTACGTATCCTTTCCTATTTACTCGATCCTGCATCGCCAAAAAAACTCGCATATGCGTTTGAGGTTTGCTACAGGGATAAAGTTAACGATCCCGATGCCTGGGCTGTTATCCAAGAAGCTGCAAATAATATTCGTGAAATCAAGAATCTTGAAGAATTCATCACCGAGGAACCTGCTACAGGATTATCAGATTTCCAATCAAATCCTGTAGATGAAGAGATTTTTCAGCTTAATGATTTCCGTCAGTTGATCATCAAATGGCATAATGCAGTACTACTGCCAATCGATCAGCTAATATTAACAATTGCGGATGATATTTTTCAATCCCCAACAGAGCTATCTCTTGCCCATAAAATCGCAGTTTTCCAAAAGCGCCTCGCAAATCAGCATCCGGATTGGGACCTGCCCGCCCTGCTTGATGAGTTAAAATCTCTGGCGAGGAATGAGCGTCGTTTCTTCGGTTCTGGTGACCAATCTGATTTCAACCCTGATGAATACAAAGGGAAAGTCGTTATCACTACCGCACATAAAGCCAAGGGCCTAGAATGGGATCGTGTTTATTTAATGTCAGTCAATAACTATAATTTCCCATCGGGCGCTCCAGAAGATTCCTATATTGCTGAAAAGTGGTTTATCCGCGATCGATTGAATTTGCCTTCCGAAGCACTAGCGCAGCTCAATACCGTTATTTCCCAAGGATCTACCTCCTATGAAGAAGGTGAAGCAACGCGAAATTCCCGCCTTGAATATGTCCGTGAACGTCTCAGACTCTTATATGTTTCAATAACCAGGGCGAAACAAGAACTGGTTATAACCTGGAATACTGGCTACAACAGTAGATATTCAGCTGCATCTGCATTAAACGCTTTGTCATCTTACTATCAAAATTATATTTATAACCTCCCCGAGATTGAGTGATCCAATGAAATCAAACATGCCTGTCCTCCACCTCAGCCAAAGCAATCTCCAGGATTTCGAAGATTGCCCCCGGAGGTTCCAGCTGAAGGTAATTGACAATATATCCTGGCCGGCTGCATACCTGGAGCCGCTTTCCCGGCTTGAACAAGCTACAGACCTTGGCAATAAATTCCACCACCTTTGTCAGCAGTATTTCTCAGGAATAGATTCAGGCGATCTCATTCATAACATTTCAAATCCTGACCTCATAAATATATGGGAAAGCTTTGTCCCGTTTGCAAACGACCTTCGTAATGGAAATTTATTTACTGAAATCATTCTCAGCACACCAATGCTGGGTCATCATTTGATTGCAAAATACGATCTTGTAATTAAAACAAGTGCTGATAAATTCGTTATTTATGATTGGAAAACCTCAACAAAAAAACCATCCCGCACACAGGTGGGCCAACGCTTCCAGACATTCCTCTACCCATATATTTTAGTAAAAACAGGAAATAGTTTATTCAAAACTGATCAACCCTCTCCAAATGATATAGATATGATCTATTGGTATCCCCTCAGTTCTGATCCTGAAGAGATCTTCCCCTATTCCGAAATCCTGTACTCAGAAAACGCTGATCAACTTACTAAGCTCATAATGAAAATTAATAATTTTATAGAAACGAGTGAGGTATTTCCCCTGACAGAGGATCATTCATTATGTCAAAAGTGTATTTACCGCTCACTTTGCGAAAGAGGAATTCACGGAGGAGAGTTTGACCTGTTCACGGAAATCGATCAGGAAGATTTAAGCGGATTACATTTCGATCTAAATAACATTTTAGAAAACAAATTTTAGAGTAAAAAGAAGCGATTATGCCTATGCGCAACTTTCAAAAGGAATGGGTCTTCCTGGATTTTGTTGACATACCCGCCAAATTTCAAGCTGAATTTGGTGGTTCGCCCGTATTCAACCAAACTTTATTCCGGCGTGGAATCAAGACTATCGATTCGGCCCAAGGTTTTTTGGACCCCGATTTTTATCAACCCGCTTCCCCTTCCCAGCTCCCTGGACTATCTAAAGCCGTGGATCGCATCCATGAAGCTTTTAAAAAGAAACAAAAGATTCTCATCTGGGGTGATTTTGATGTAGATGGACAAACTTCCACCACCCTGCTCGCCTCTGCTCTTTCAGGCCAGGGTAGCGAAATTTATCATTATATTCCTAACAGGGCTCTGGAATCTCATGGTGTGTCAGTTGAAACACTTAAGCATAAGATCTCGCAAATTTCTCCTTCTATTTTGCTGACTTGTGATACTGGAATAGATGCCTTCGAATCGGTTAGTTACGCTCAATCAGTTGGCATAGATGTGATAATTACCGACCATCATCAGCTGCCGAACGATCTTCCGTCAGCACATTCAATTGTAAATCCCAATTTGCTTCCTGAAGACCATCCGCTCTTCAATCTCCCGGGGGTTGGCGTTGCTTACAAGCTTATTGAAGCCCTGTATTCTAATCTTAAGTTAGACCCAGAAATATTCCTGGACCTGGTTGCGCTGGGCATCGTTGCCGATGTTGCCCGCCAAACATATGATACAAGGTACCTGCTCCAAAAAGGTTTGATGCTGCTTCAAAACACGTCAAGACCTGGTTTGCAGCAGTTGTTGTCAATCGCTAAATTTAAACCCGAGGATATAACAGAAGAGACAATCGGATTCGTTATAGGGCCGCGTTTAAACGCTCTGGGAAGATTGGATGATGCTAATAGCTGTGTTGAGTTCTTCACTACACCTGATCTCTCCAGGGCAGCTGAATTAGCACAACAGCTGGAATCCCTTAATTCCCAGCGTCAAATTCTTACAGAAACGATATTTCAGGATTCGATTAAAATGGTCACGAACTATCCCGAATATGCTCAGGATTACCCTATACTCGTATTACAGGGACCATCCCAATGGCATCCCGGTGTAATCGGGATCGTTGCCAGCCGCCTCGTTGAGCGTTTCCACAAACCGGTTATCATGCTCTCGCAAGATGGCAAACTGGCCAGGGGATCAGCTCGCTCTATTCCCGGCGTACCTATCTCCGCCCTGATATCGGAGTCAGCAAATTTGTTAATATCTTTTGGCGGCCACCCCATGGCTGCTGGCGTGAGCCTCGCTCTCGATAACGTCACTCAATTTAGGAGAGACCTGGCAAATAATTATGATCGGATTGTCGGCGGTCCCCCAGAGGCTCCAGCGGTCATAATAGATTGCGAGCTTCCATTTCAATCAATATCTAATTCATTTATCAAGGATTTTCAAAGATTAGCACCCTTTGGGGCCGGAAATCCCAAACTTATTTTTGCCACCAGGGATGTCCACCTAAATACACAGGGCATCAGAATAATCGGTAAAGATAAGAAACACAAAAAAATCACTATAGTCGATAACTCAGGTGTTAAACAAGAGCTATTATGGTGGAACAGCAAAGATATCGAACTTCCCAATGGCAATTTTGATATTGCTTATTCATTGGGACTTAAATCGTATAAAAACAAACTTCAGATTCAGGCTACCTTACGCCATTTTCGAGAATCCCCAACAGAACGAATAACCATAAAAGAAGAAACCAAAGCAGAATTGCTTGATTTCCGATCCCATCCTTATCCCGATGACAAGATATCATCCTATATCTCCACACCGGGAATAGTTATTTGGGCTGAAACTAATTCCCCCGCAGGAGTTAATACTTTATCGCGTTCAGAACTCTTTAGATCCGACACACTGGTTATATGGACAACTCCCCCCAGCCGTGAGGTTTTTAGCCATGCTCTCAAAAATGTTAAACCCAAGGAGATCATATTTTTTGCGGTCGATCCGGATGTTCGAACACAAAGAGAATTCATTACCAAGCTCCACGGATTGTTAAAATTCTTAATTGATTCTGACACCATATCTTTCGACGTCCAAGAAGCCGCCGAATCCCTGGCGGTAACTCCTGCCTTGATCAAAGTTGGCCTAGATTGGATCCATCTTCATGGAGATTTTGATTTATCATTATTCTTATCTGATTTCCTGATAGCCCCTGGACCCAGAGAAAACCTCGCTGGCTTTCCGGCAATTGACAATAAGCTCAAGTTCTTATTAAAAGAAACTGCCGCCTATCGTTCCTATTTCAACAAAGCAAAATTGGATACATTACTATGAAATACAATTTCGACCAGGTTTTAGATCGCCGTGCTTCGGATTCGATCAAATGGAACTTTTTCGAAGAAGATGTGCTCCCCTTGTGGGTGGCCGACATGGATTTTTTATCTCCACCAGAAGTTCTTGATGCTCTCCAAAAAAGGATCGACCATGGAGTGTTCGGTTATTCCAAGACCCAGGATAAAACCAAATCTGCTGTTCAAAGTTGGCTCTCAAACCGTCACGGCTGGAAAGTCCAGCCAGATGATATTCTAATTATCCCTGGCGTTGTTCAAGCTTTTAATGTGGCCGCTGCTGCTTATTCCCAACCAGGTGATTCTGTATTGATCCAGACTCCCGCCTATCATCCATATTTTTACGTGTCATCAAATTCGCAGCTCAATCAAATAGATTCCCCTCTTGTATGCGAATCCAGCGGTTATTATTCTCTTGATAGCTCACTTTTCAAACATTCTCTCCACCCAGATACCCGGACTTTTATGCTTTGCAATCCACACAATCCAACTGGACGAGTTTTTAATGAATCTGAGTTACATTCAATAGCGCAGAGCTGTATCGAAAACAATACTATCATTTGTTCCGATGAGATTCACAGCGACATAGTCCACCCTGGTTACAAACATATCCCTATCGCATCCCTTTCTTCTGAAATTGCTCATATGTCCGTAACCATGGTTTCAACAACAAAATCATTCAATCTGGCTGGTTTGAAATCCTCCGCCGTGATCATACCCGATCCAAGATTACGTGAATTGTTTTCAAATCAACTTTCTGGCTTTGTAGGTTCTGTCAATGTACTTGGTGAAACAGCCCTGACCGCCGCGTATGGATATGGAGAAGACTGGCTCACAGAACTACTCAATTACCTTGAAGGCAACCGGCAATTATTGCTTGATTTTGTCAACAATGAACTTCCTGGTATAAGCCTGTTTCCTCCCGAGGGAACTTATCTAGCCTGGTTGGATTGTTCAGACCTGGACCTTGATGATCCCGCTGATTTTATCCTCAAACAGGCCCGGGTTGGTTTAAATTCAGGCGAATGGTTTGGAGAAAACTATTCACACCACGCGAGAATTAATTTTGGCTGTCCTCGGGAAATACTTACCGCAGCTCTTGAAAGAATAAAATCGGCTCTATTATCACGATAATTCTTTCCCTTTTCATTTATAGTACAATTTTCTGATGCCTTCCATAACGGACAAACTTAGGGATTTGGGAGTTCAGGTTGGTACATCTAATATCAAACCTTCGAAAAAACCCGCGCGCCCAGCATCATTGACAGACACACTTCAAGGCAGCTGGGAAAAAACAAGCGCAGGCGATTGTTTTGTTGTTCGCAAACATATTCCTTTTTCCGATCAGAATAACGCCAAGGATTTACCGCTCCTTCCCCAGGTTGGTGTTTTTGAGTTTCTCAGCGCCTTTGCTGGTATATCTGAAATACCTTTTGATAAATATATTTTCATAGATACCGAAACAACAGGTTTGTCTGGCGGCGCTGGAACCTATGTGTTTCTGACAGGTGCTGCAAAATTCGAGAATGACGGGATCCATTTTGCCCAATTTTTCCTACAAGACCCAGAAAACGAACCTTGCCAGTTAGCAGCGCTTGAAGAGTTTTCAGCAAACGCCAGGGTTGTTGTATCGTATAACGGAAAATCATTTGATTTACCGCGGATCAAGAATAGATATCTGTTTCATGGATGGCCCGCGCCTTTTCAAAATATCTACCATTTAGATCTGCTCCATATCGTCCGACGCCTGTGGAAAACCCAACTACCAACTTGTTCCCTCGGAGATGTTGAATACCATCTATTAGATATTCAGCGGGCTTCCCATGATATTCCCGGCTGGCAAGTATCAGAAAAATTCTTTGAATACCTTCAAAACGGCGACTCTGATCCCCTTAAAGGCGTTTTTTATCATAACGAAGTAGATGTTATTTCCCTGGTTACATTATTAAGCTACATCACTGATCGTTTATCAAACCCGTTATCCGATTCTTATCGCAATCGCCTGGACCTTATACCCATTGGCCGCTACCTGGCAGACCTCAGCAGAACTGACCTTTCAATTGAAGTTCTATCAAGCGCTCTCCAAAACAAATCCCTGCCCATCGACTTGACAGTATTGGGATTGAAATCTTTGGCTACGATTCACAAGAGAGGGAAGGATCAAGAATTAGCGATTCCCTTATGGGAAAAATGCGCTTCACTGGATGATGTCCATTCAAAAATCGAATTAGCGATGTATTACGAACATAAGATATCGGATTTCCAGGAAGCTATTCACTGGACTTTATCCGCCCAAGCATCCGTAAAA